>Ga0116153_10000183_pt1 | contig 95691 bp, 74 predicted proteins | sample AD_UKC028_MetaG_FD_89896 | JGI IMG/M metagenome (GOLD analysis project Ga0116153, IMG submission 89896) | Active sludge microbial communities of municipal wastewater-treating anaerobic digesters from USA - AD_UKC028_MetaG | ecosystem: Engineered > Bioreactor > Anaerobic > Digestate | place: USA...
GCTGGCGGCGGGGGGCAATCCGTTCGGGTTGCTGGCGGCTATGGCCGGCGCGGCAGTCGGCGGGTCCGAGGCGACAACGCAGGCGACTTCGGGTTGGGCGCCGTGGCCGGGGGATACGTCGGTCTGGGCGCAGGCGTCCTCGCCGGGTGAATTGGCGTTGACCTTCTGCTATTCCCCGGTTGTCCCAGGCGCGGGAGGCGGGGCATTGATAAGCTCCCAGAGCGCGAATTTGACAGCCGTGCTGAATGATATAAACGCTGGCCAGGGATTCAGTTTCGGCTCGCTCCACGCGGTTGGGGCGATGAAGATTGACACTGACGAGAAGGGCAACTCGGTCATGGCCATCCGCGACCGGTGTCTGAGGTGGGGTGATCAGGTCGTCGCCCCGACTTTTGCGATACTGGCGTACATCCAGCAACGCGAGCAACCGACCGGGCCAGTCACGTGGTCCGCAGAGGGCGGATCAACCGGCATATACCGGTTTGCGGACATTGACGCGCAGTATGGCGAACTTTTCGCGATCTTCGGCTACAGCGGCATCGGGCAAATACTCTCGGCGATCGGATACACGATTCCGCCCGGAGCGGCGGATCTTGCTGTTGCCGCGTTCAAGGAGCCAAAGAAGTCCGTGATCAAAGTTGCGGCGACTGTGAAAGGCGAGGAACTCACGGAAGAAATCGCGTTCTATTGCATACGACTTGAGATAACCAAGCCGAACCTGTTGCGGTCGGGCGCTCCGCCCGTGTATTTTGAGACGACGCCCCCGTATCGCTATGACAATCAGGGCGTCACAAGCGTTTCGCCGGGGCCGTATAATCTTCCGTTCCGGCATGGCTGCGCGCCTTTCGCCTTCCAGTACAGGTGGGGCTTGACAGCCGGAGCGGGGGAGATACTGGTGGACATTTACGACGACCCGGCCCATGTGTCTCCGCAAGCCGCCGGTCAGGGCGTTTTGAGCTTGAATCCGGTGTGGCGGAGACAGGACGGAACAACGCTTGATCTTGCCGGGAGCGACTTTGTTGACGCCCGTCAGATCGTCATCTTCCAGGACCACCTTGCGAGAGACACGGCGAACTTCCAACAGGGCAGGCAATGCTTTGGCGGAGTCGAATTGCCGGATGGAACCATTGTTACGCTTGGCGGTGGCGAAGGCGGGATATCCTGCAAAATGGCGGCGGCGCACGCATACGATGGGACAATTGGCGAACCATGGGGGGGGTGGCGGACTGAAATATACGATATTTCGAATCCGGCAGGCAGAATACAAACCATGTCTCTGAAGAGGGGCGATGTGATCTCATATGGTAACAATATTAACAATGTTACAGGACATTGGGAAACGGTGATCGAACCTGGGAAGACATATGCGGCAGACTCCGCCGGTAAGGTATTCCTTAGGGATACGCCGTTTGCTTATGCGAAGAGATATGACCTCCAGTACGCAAAGCTTTGGCATAACCCGGTAAATGACGAGGAATAGATGTCATGTCTCGATTTAGAGCATCATCCGCGTTTCGTCGGGAGCCAGTCTGTTCGGATGATTCCTATCAGTCCGTCATGCCGGCGCGTCCATGTCTGACGCTGTTCATAACTGTCTTGAACCTGCTGGCAGCTTGCGGGGCATCCTTCGCAGGCGATGTGTTGTTGGCCGGAGGCGGGACTTGCCGCGAATGGTTCATGCTGGAACCGGAAGGCGGCAGGATAACGAGAGCCGCAATCTCAGAGATAGGCTCAATCCTGGAAGCGCATCCCAGCGGAAAATATCTTATGGTGCCTGCCCCATCGCGCCAGAATGTTGCCGGACAAGAATCCATCGGGTTGATTATTGGCGACTTGAACTCGAACAGTCGGAAGAATATCGCAATCAGTCGAAAGGAAGCCCGCCTTCATGGATCGAGGCTTAGTCCGGATTCGTCACTTATTGCCTTGCCATGCCGCGACAAGCTGTATCTATTGAAGGTTGAGGATGGAACAGCGCGGAACCTGCAGGCAACGCCGGAAGGTGAGAAAAAGTGGATAATGGCGTTTTCATGGAGCCCGAATGGAAAACACGTTGCGTTTTATGAGGCCGATAGTCGGTTCGCCTACAAGCTTTGCGTTCTCAACATTGATGATGGCATGGCAAGGGCGCTAACTGAGCAGTCCGCGCCGTCCGTTAGCATGTGGTTGGGCGAGCACATGGAAGGGCAGGAACCAATCTGGTCTGCCGACGGCAAGAGCATTTACTTCGTCGCGCACTTTGGCGCATTGGACAAACGCATGACCAGAGAACCCCAGCCGAAAGAGTACGAAACCGCAACCCCAAAGATATTCCGAATCGAATTGGAGGGTGGCCGAACTGAAATGCTTGTTACAGGCTGCAATCCACGGCTGAATCCTTCATACGACTACATATACTTCTACGATTGTGTTGGACACAAGACGAAGATTATTCATTTAGCGACTGGGCACGTGCGCGACATCAATGAACACTGCGGCGGCAGTGTGCCGGCGCCGAGTCCTGATGGCAAAGTGCTGGCAGTGATTCCGCTTACAGACGGGATGCAACGGATGAAGGTCAACCTGCTTGGCCCGGACGGCTCGTTCATGAGACATTTTGAACTGGAACCTGATTCTGCTTCAGGTAATCAGCCCGCCAGACAGCTTGGGAGTCTGTTCTGGATAAGCTGGAGTGGACTGACTGAATAGGAATGGCGATACTATGAATACATTCTTCCATCAGTTGCAACTTATACTTGTGAGTTCCGTTTTCTGAATGGTTTGTAAGCGACTGGTTTATGCGGAGGATTGAGTTTACGAGACATCCTTCACATCTGCCTACGATACCCACCCCAGCTTCGAGTCGTTGGCGTGGATCATTATCCCCATGACCCGCGCCGTCACCATCGTCATATACAGACGCGCCACCCACGTCATCCATCCGCCCAGCAGGCGGGGGAGGAAATAGCCGTCCGGCATCATCCTGAGAAAGGCGTGGGCGATCACAGGCTCCAGCGTCAGAAATATGAAAGAAACCAGCACGACGAGGGCGTATGCCGCAAGGTAATGCAGCGGAATCTTCAGGATTGTCGGAACGCAGAGGGCGGGATTCAGGGCGGAGAAGGAGTCGAACGTGGCAGTCGCTGAATAGGCCATCGGGAGATAAAGCAGCCCGATAAGCGCGGCGATGATGAAGATCGGATCGGCGAGGATCACAGTGTCCTTGAACAGGCCGACCTCGAACCGCAGCACGGCCCAGAAATACAGGGGCACGGCGGAAACCGCGTAAATTGCCAGAAGCATGACGGCCGGGCGGAAGAGCGTGTTCCAGCGATCCTCCATCCCCGGCCAGGCCGGCGGCTCGTGATAATCAAAGACGGTCATGCGCGTGACGTTGAAGGAGAAGGAGCTGAGGAGCGACGTGAGGATGACGAACGCCAGCCCGCCGCCGATCAGCCCGACGATTCCGCCGTACATGGCGTAATACCCCATCGTCCCCAGGAACAGGAGAAGCGGGGCGGCGAACACGTAGATCAGAATCGCGGGAAGGCTCAGCGGCCACGTGAAAGCCTCCGGGAGCATTTCCCAGAAATCGTTGCCGGCCCGGAGTTCCTCGTCGTCGAACGGCTCGACCTCCATGCGGCCCAGCGCCTTGTCCGGAACCCCCGGCGCGACATCGTCATCCTCCGGGGGCGGGGTGGGGGGGGGCTGCCGGGCCTCGATGATGCGGCGTTTCGGCTCGGCATGGCGCGGCGCTTCCGCGCGGGGCGGCTTCTTACTGGATTCGATCCGGTTGGAGGACTCCAACTGGATGTCCTCGAAGTCCCCATTGTCCAGTACCGCGATTTCCTCCGGTGTTCCGGCAAGAGGCTCTGGGCCGACGGTCCCGCCCATGTCGGTAAATTCCTGCGATCCGATTTCGATAAGCTCGTCCCCGGCGCCATGCCTGTCGAGTCCGGTCTGGTCCTCCTCCACAAGCTCAAGGTCGTCGTCGCCGCCGATCTGCGGGACGGGCGCGTCGGACTTTGATGAGGAGACGGGGCGCAGTTCAAGCTCCGAGGGGGAATCCCCGCTCAGGGATTCGAGCTGTTCGACTTCGCCGGTCGTCAGGGGCGCGGCGTTGTCAACCAGCTCGTCCACCCGCTTGCCGGGCGCGCGGAAGACCAGTCCGCAGTTCGGGCAGCGGATCCTGCGCCCCTGGTGCTTCGTGCGCAGGCGCATGACCTGCCCGCACGGGCATCTGACCTTTCTGTGACGCTTTGACGCCAACCGAACACCTCTCCGCGTAATCAAAACCCTCGCAATCGTAGGGTGGGTGCTTTGCACCCACGCGGAATCTTGAGCCGTAGGGTGGGTGCTTTGCACCCGCGCGCATGCTAAACCCGTGCGGGCGAATTCAACCTGAGCCGTAGGGCGCAAAGCGCCCATAAAAAACGAAATCAGATCGCCATCCGGTCTCGGAAAATCAACAAGAGGACTATGTTCACGGCATTAAACATACTATGGCCGATGATCGAAAGCCACAGGGAACCGCTGTGGGAGTAATAGAAACAGAGCAGGAGGGACAGGACGAAGATGGGAGCGATTGCGCCAAGCTCGCCGTGAAGCACGGCAAAGACGGCGGAAACGATCAGCGCGGCGGGGAACCTGCCCATGCCGTTGGCCAGCGGAGCGTAAAAGAATCCCCTGAATATGATCTCCTCCATCGCTGGAACAATGACCGCGCACAGAAACACCAGCCAAATCAACCCGCCGCCGAACTTGATCGTCAGGAGCGTGCGGATGGAATCCTGCATGTCAACTTCCAGGCCAAACCTGCGATAGGCAAGCTTCATGGCCTCTCCCAGAGCCATCGCCGCCGGGAATGTGATAAGGAACATGGCGGCGTAAAAGAAGGATTTACGGGGGGCGGGGAATTTGTCCAGCGCAAGGAAATGCGCGGCGCGTTTTTTCCATAAGACCAGCCAGAATAATCCCGCCGCGATGCCGATAAGTTGCGAGAGCGTGTAGATCGTGAGCGTGAGGGCCTTGTGCGCTTCCATCCATTCGTCTGAGCGCAGAGAGGTCAGAACGCCAAAGACGCATACCTGCCCCAGAAGCATGAACAGGACGGGGCCGATCGCATACGGCAGCGGCCATTGAGCGTGCGGGAATACGATCTCTGGCAGACGAAAAGGAGGGATGGCGGAATCATTCTCGCCGGTTGGGACAATATTTGCATCGCCCGGTGGGGCGGATGGCGCGGGGGCGTCCGGTGTCTGGCTGTCGCTCATCCGACGATCTGGATATTCATCTTTCGCGTTCGAGGGCCGTCAAACTCGCAGAAGAAGACGCCCTGCCACACGCCCAGAACGAGTTTGCCGTCAACGACGGGGATCGTCTGCGATGATCCCATGATGGACGCCTTGAGGTGCGCGTCGGAGTTGCCTTCGGCGTGGGCGTATCCGGCGTTGCGCGGTACTATTCGTTCCAGCGCGGCGATCATGTCGGCGGGCACGTCAGGGTCGGCGTTCTCGTTGATGGTTACGCCGGCGGTGGTATGGGGGACGCTGACGACACAGATACCGTTCCTGACGCTGCTTGTGGCGACGGCGCGGCGGACTTCATCCGTCACGTTGAGGAATTCGGCGCGGTTGGCGGTTCTGACGGTGATTTCTTTCATTGGAGGAGGGCGCCGGACGGCAGCCTGAAGATGCGCAATCTCGCGCGGTCTGTCGCCGCGCCTGAATCGCGCGAATATTGAAGGGAAACCAACGCGCAGCCTCGCGGCTATTCTGGCTTCTTCTCTTCCGCCGGTTTGGCGGCGGGTTCTTCGGCCTTGGGCTGATCAGCGGGCTTGGTTTCAGGTTGCGCCGCATCTTCGGCCTTCGGCTTATCGGTCAGGAGGTAAGGTTTGGCGGGGTCCTGTATCTCGCAGGCCTCCGGGGCCGGCGGAACTTCGCCGGCGTTGTCGTCGTCGGTCAGGTCAATATCGAATATGCCGGTGACGAAATCGAGCGCTTCGATGACGTCAACGCCGGCCTCGACGCCGACGAAGATGAGCCACGCGTTCAGTTCAAGCTCGCCCCATCGCCTGTTGTTGTCGCCCAGGGACCACTCGCACTTCCTGCCGATCGTGTGGGGATGGTTGGTGATGTTTCCCAGGACTCTTGTGCGCTCGCTGACGCCCCAGCCGGTGATTACGTTGGCGTCCATGCGATGCTCATACCACTGGCCGTATTCCTCGCCGACGATGCCCCATTTCATGCCGTTGTAGTAGCCCGCGCCCAGTTGCGGGACGCGCGAGATGCGCCCGTGAAGGGCTAGGCCGGGGCCGACGCCGCCGTTGAGTCGCAGGATGTCCTGCAGGTCGTCCCTGCGATTGCCCCAATACTTGCCGCTGCATCCGGCCATTGAAACAGAAACCAGCAATGTCAAAAGCGCCAATCGCCTGATCATCGTCACCGGGAAGTCCTCCGTGAGGAATCAGATAAGCTTCGCATCACCCGATTGAACCGCTCGGTTCCCAAGAAACACAGGATGGATTGTACCAATCGAGGAATCGGAGTCAACGCAAAAAGAGATGCGCGCGGGGGAGGCAACGGGCGGAAGGGAGGGAGGATCGCCCGGAATTGACGCATGAACGCTTCCCTGGTCGGGATTCTTTGCCGCGCCTTCCAGCAGTCTTCGCTCCGACTTCCATTTGCATTTCCCGCGCCGGGTTGTGTAGACTTCACGTCTCCCGCGTGGTTTGACAACCTGGAACGCCGTTGGGGGATATCAGTCTCCATCCCCGCGGCGATGAAGAGACAACTTGATTCGAGACATCCGGAAACCGACCAAATGAGGACAGGCGGTCAGATTCTTGTTGACGTTCTGCGCGAGGAGGGAACCGACGTCGTCTTCGGGCTGCCCGGCGGCGCGGTAATCCCCCTCTTCGACGTTCTGTACGATTCCGCCCTGCGCGTCATCCTCGTGCGCCACGAGCAGGGCGCGGGGCACATGGCCGACGGATACGCCCGGGCGTCCGGAAAGGTCGGCGTCTGCATCGCCACCTCAGGCCCCGGCGCGACCAATCTTGTGACCGCCATCGCCACCGCGAACATGGACTCCGTGCCGATGGTGGCGATCACCGGCCAGGTCAAGACCCACCTGATCGGCAATGACGCCTTCCAGGAGGCCGACACGACGGGGATCACACGCCCGGTTACAAAGCACAACTACCTCGTCAAGGACGTGAATGAGCTTGGCCGCATCGTCAAGGAGGCGTTCTACATCGCGCGCACCGGCCGCCCGGGTCCGGTTCTGATTGACCTGCCCGTTGACGTGACGACTAGCAAGACAGACGCCCCCGTGCCGCAGAAGGTCGAGCTGCCCGGTTACAATCCCGTTTATGAGGGACATCCCGGTCAGATCAAGCGCGCGGCCAAGATGATCAACGCCGCGAAGAAGCCGGTCATCTATGCCGGCGGCGGCATCATAAGCAGCAACTGCGCCGACCTGCTGGGGGAACTGGCAGTCAAGTGCAACATCCCCGTGACGACGACGCTCATGGCGCTCGGCGCGTTCCCGGAAACACATGAGCTTTCCCTCGGAATGCTGGGCATGCACGGAACGGTCTACGCGAACTACGCGATCACCGACTGCGATCTGCTCATTGCAATCGGGGCGCGTTTCGACGACCGCATCACGGGCAAGATCGAGGCCTTCGCGCCCCGTGCGCAGATAATCCACGTTGACATTGATCCTGCCAGCATAAGCAAGAGCATTCCGGTCCACGTTCCGGTGGTCGGGGACGCGAAGCTCATCCTGCAGAAACTGCTGCCGCTGGTTCAGGCGGCGGAGCGCAAGGAGTGGGTCGGGCAGGTCCGCGAATGGAAGGCAAAGTATCCCCTGCATTACGACCGCAGCGCGCAGACCGTGAAACCACAGTACGTTGTGGAACAAATATCGGAGATAAGCGGTGGAAACGCGATCATCTGCACGGAAGTCGGGCAGAACCAGATGTGGTCGGCGCAGTGGTTCAAATACCGCAGGCCGCGGCAGTTCATCTCCTCAGGCGGGCTGGGGACGATGGGATTCGGTTTCCCCGCCGCAATCGGGGCACAGGTGGCCTGCCCGGACGCCACGGTCTTCGACATCGCCGGCGACGGCAGCATCCAGATGAACATCCAGGAATTGAGCACTGCGGTGAAGCAGAAGCTGCCGGTGAAGATAGCGATACTCAACAACGGCTATCTCGGCATGGTCAGGCAGTGGCAGGAGCTTTTCTTCAACAAACGATATTCCTCGACGCACCTCGCGGACGCCAACCCCGATTTCGTCAAGCTGGCTGACGCCTTTGGCGCGCGGGGGATACTCGTGACGACCAAGGCGGAGGTCCGCCCCGCGCTGGAACAGGCGATGGCGATCAAGGACGTCCCAACGATAATTGACTTCAGGATTGACCAGGAAGAGAATGTTTTCCCGATGGTTCCCGTCGGGGAAGCGATCAACCGCATGCTTGGCGGCATGGCGTAATACGGCGGGCAGAAGCGATGAAGGGCGACAGACTGGAAAAACTTAGGGCGGAAGTGCTGGAGGCGAACCTTGAGCTTCCCCGCGAAGGGCTTGTCGCCGGTACTGCAGGCAACGCCAGCGGGATTGACCGCGAGAACGGCGTCTTCATCATCAAGCCTTCCGGCGTCGCGTATTCGAAGATGACCGGAGACGACCTCGTCACTATGGATATGGAAGGCAAAGTGGTGGCGGGGAGGATGAAGCCCAGCGTTGACTGGCCGCACCATCTGGAGATTTATCGCCGGATGCCGAACGTCGGCGGGGTCATTCACACGCATTCCGCTTACGCCTCCATGTTCGCCATGTTGTGCCGTTCGATACCGGTGTACAGCACTGCGCACGCGGACATTTTCGGCGCCGAGATTCCCTGCGCGCCATATGTTGACAACCGCGCCGACCACATCGGCAAGGCGATCATGGAACACGCCGTAGAGGGCTGCCCGGCGATTCTGCTGGGCTGCCACGGCGTTTTCACCTTCGAGTCAACGCCCCTGAAAGCGCTGAAGGCGGCCGTCATGCTGGAATACGCGGCTTTTACCACGAAAGGCGCGTTGGAGCTTGCGGCGACGCTTGGGGAGAAGCTTGAGCCGTTTCCGGAGAGCCGGGTGCGCCTTTGGTACGCAAGACATCACGGGGGCGGCTACGGCCAGGAGGAGTCCTGACCGTCGCCGATCTCGATTTCTAGAATCGGGGACAGACAGATGGCAACCTCTTGCGGAAGGCCTTTTATCCGGGCGGCGTTTGCGTTGGCGATAACGCTGATCTGTCTTGCGCTGACACATGCGGCGCGCGGCCAGGAGGCAAAGGGCGGACCGGGCGCGAAACCATCGGTCATCGCGACGATCAACCTGACTTCGGTGATCCCGCGCTGCTCGCTCAAGACGCAACTGGAAGCCCCCTTCCAACCCGAGCTTCAACGTTTGCAACAGCGCGCCAGCGCAATGCGCGAGGAGCTTGACGGCTCGAAACTTCCATCCGGCGGAACGTTCATGAATCGCCGAAGCAGGGAAAAGCAGAGGGAGAAGCTCGAACAGGACTGCGAGGCGGCGGCGAAGGAGTTCCAGGAATCATTCAACGCCGCTACGGGAGCCGTCCTCAATCGCATGCGCCGGATCATCAACGCGCGAATGGGCGATTACTGCTCCCGGCGCGGCATTGACATGGTCTTCCAGGCTGGGGGGGAATCGCCTTCCGGAGCCGCGCCGTGCGGGGCGAAGGCGGCAGAGGAGATTGCGCGGCTGGGCATCGTCTGGGCATCTTCGTCACGGGACGTCTCGGAAGACTTTCTGCAGTATCTTGAGGAATGGGCGGCGTCCCCAAAACCTACGAAAATCCTCCTTGTCTTTTCCGGCGTCAAAGACGAGATGGGGCTGGCAGTCGCCGTTCAGAAGGCGATTGACGCAGGACCGGACGAGTGCGCCCTGCTGTCCGCCCTCAGCGAGGAGCAAAAAGCGCTGGCGATCGGCATCCCGCCGGATCAGCAGGAGGCAAAACGACTGGCGCAGCTTCCATTCGATTGCGTCGTGTGGATAGGAGTGAACATCCTCAGCAACGAGCAGATGCAGGCCGATCTAACTACGCTTGACGTCAGGACCGGCAACGTCAGATATCTTGAGGCCGTCCGCAGGGACAAGCAGGCGGACGCTCCAGTAACCGTCTTCTCCTTCGCCCTCGTTGCCAACATTCTCTGCGGCATCGAGACTGTTCCCTGAAGAGGCGATCTCGCCGGCGCGGACGCGGAATTATGTCAGACCAGGAATCCGAAATCCCGCAGAATGCGCCCCGCCCAGTCATATTGCGAGTTCCCCTTGAGCGCGACGGGGAAAAACTCCTGAACTTCCTTCTCGACGCCCTTCCGGATTGCTCCAAACGCAGAATCAGGAACGCCGTCGGCCAGGGCCGCGTGATGGTCAACGGCAAGCGCGTGACCACCGGCTGCGCGCTCGTTCAGGACGACCGGATTGAGGTTCCGCCGGACCTTTGCGCCCGCCGCAGAAGCAATGCGCCTCCGCTTGAACTCGAGATCATCTACGAAGACGAAAGGTTGATGGTCATCAACAAGCCCGCTGGAATATCCGTCTTTCCGGAACGTGACGGAAGCGGGGGGGAGCTGATGCGGGAACTGCTTCTCCACCTCAATCCCGGGCTGACGGACAGGGACGCCGAAGCCGCCGGCTCTTCCGAAAGGATCACGCGCCCGCACCCCGTTCACAGGCTGGACAAGGGAACCAGCGGGGCGCTGGTCATCGCCAAGGACGCCGACGCGGGACGGCATCTGGCAAGCCAGTTTGAGCGGCGCAAGGTGTCAAAGAAATACCTTTGTCTTTGTGAGGGGCCGTGGCTGAGCGACGATTGCGCCTGCGACCAGCCGGTTGGCAAGAAGCAGGGCAGCGCGATACAGATGGAAGTTGACCGCCGCAATGGAAAGCCTGCGGAGACGCGTTTCCGCGTGATAGAACGTTTCCGCGATTTCGCGCTTGTGGAGGCCGAGCCGAAAACGGGAAGGCAGCATCAGATCCGCGTGCATCTGGCCGCAATGGGCAGCCCCCTTGCGGTTGACTTCCTTTATGGAAGGCGGGAGGCGCTATATCTCTCCGAGTTCAAGAAGGGCTATCGGGGGGGGGAGGAAGGCGAGGAGCGTCCCATCCTGGCCAGGCTGTCCCTGCACGCGAAAAGGATTTCGTTCAGACACCCAGGCCCTGTCAGACGCGATTCCTCATCTCCGGACGGAGAACAACCAGTCCCGCCGGGAGGGACGATGCTTGAATTTGAAGCGCCGCTACCGAAGGATTTCCAGGTCGCTCTGAAGCAATTGCGCAAATACGGACTGCCCGGAAGGTCCGGCAGGACGGACCGAAATTAAGGTCAAGGGAGCCTTGCGTGCCGCAGAGAGAAGCCAGATTCCACATGCCGGGAGCCGCAGTCGGAGACAAGCGCCGGCTGGACGCCGCGCAGTCGCGTTACGCCCTCGACGTGCTCAGGCTGCAGGACGGAGCGCCGGCGACAGTCTTCGGAACTCCGGGGCTGAGGCTTCGCGGCATCATGAGGATATCGGACAGCGACCTTGTCGAAATCGAGATAACAGAGGCAGAGAGCATGGAGGCCCAGTCCGCCAGACTGAGCCTTGCGTTCGCGCCGCCGAAGGGAAAACGCGCCGACTTTTTAATTGAGAAATGCGCGGAGCTTGGCGTGTCGGAATTCATTCCGCTCCTGACGGCGCGGGGGGCTTCCACGGGGCGTGATCTCAGGGAATCCCAGATCGAGAGATGGCGGCGGCTCGGCGTCGCGGCCGCGAGGCAGTGCGGAAGAGACGCCGCGCCGGAAGTCCGACCGGCGGTTGCCATGCTTGACTTTCTTGCCGACGTCGAGCCTTTCGACGGGATTCTGATCGCGCATCCCGACGCGGAAAAGGTTCTCTCGACGGAATCGGTGGGGCGCGGTCGAACGCTGGCGATCATAGGTCCCGAGGGCGGGTTCACGGCGCTGGAGTTGGATGCCGCCGTCAGTGCTGGGGCGGAGGCCGTCGGGCTAGGGCGCAACATCCTGCGCATAGAGACGGCGTGTATGCTCGTCGCGGGGGTATTGATGCTCGGTTGCGGGGGCAAGGCATGAGCCTTAGCGCGGACGAAATTGCGCTGGCCATCGGCGAACTGAGGGAACCGCTTAGGATGTCCGCCCTCCGGAGGATTGACCAAGCTGACGCGCGTGGTCTTCTCCTGCATTTCTATACTGGAGAGAGGCGGCATCACGTCCTCGTTTCGATTCACCCGAAGGCGTCGCGCATATGCGCTATCCACAAACGGATTGACGCGGCCAGGGATCCCAACGCGTTCGTTGACATGGTCCGGGCAAAACTGACCGGCGCAAGACTGCTGGACATCGAGCAGGCTCAGGGCGATCGGGTCGTTGTTCTTGAACTACTTGAGCGCAGCCCTGATTTGCAGCCCCGGGCGTGGAAGTTGACGGCGGAGATGCTTGGCGCGCGCGGGAACATCTACCTCCTCACTCCGGATGGGCGCATCGCCGCAGCGTGGGAGAAGGCAATGCGGCGTCCTCTCGCACAGGGCAGGGAATACGAACCGCCTGCACCGCATGGGAAACCGTCAGCCGGAATCAGACAGGAGATTGTCCGCGCCGCTTCGATGGAGCATGCCGGTGACGCAATGCCCGTCAGCCACGCCATTGAAGCCATCTATGACCCGCTTCAGGAAGGGCTTGACGTTTGCGAAAAACGCGCCGGGCTTGAGACGGCGATAGCCAGGGCGCTGAAAACAGCGACGACGCGCGAGTCGAAGATCATGGCGTCAATCCGAGAGGCTGCCGGGGCCGAGCGCGCGCTGCAATTGGGCGAGATTCTGAAAGCCAACCTCGGCGCGATCAGGAAGGGCGCGAAACAGGTTGTTCTGCCGGATTTCTACAATCCGGAACTCGCGCCGGTCGCGATTGATCTTGATCCAACTCTCACGGCGATAGAGAACGCCGAAGTCTATTTCCGGAAGCATCGGAAGGCCAGGTCGGGCGAGGGCAAGCTGCGCGCGCGATTGGCCGAAACAAGCCGGGAGCGGGAGGCTATTGAGGATGTCTCCGCCAGGCTTGCTTCAGCGGGAAGTTTTCACGAGATTGCCCGCATCGAGGAAAGCCTGATTGAACTCGGCGCGTTGAAGGCCCCGAAGCCGCCGGCAGCGCCGGGCGCAAGGGAAACAAAACGCTTCCGTCGTTTTCTCTCGGCTGAGGGAATGGAAATACTTGTCGGGCGCAGCAACAGCGAGAACGATGAACTGACCATCCGCACGGCGCGCGGCAACGACATATGGCTCCACGTGCAGGACTGGGCCGGATCGCACGTGGTAATACGAAAGCCGAAGAACAGGACCGCGTCGCTGGAGACTCTGCTTGACGCGGCGCACCTGGCGGTACACTTCAGCAAGCTGCGCGGAACGCCGAAGGCGGAAGTGATCTACACGCCTGCGAAGAACGTCCGGAAACCGAAGGGGGCCGCCCCCGGGCGGGTTGCTGTCGGGAACTCAAAGACATTGTTTGTAGCGTTTGAGCCGGAGCGTCTCGAACGGGTGCTGAACTCCGGGGAAAAGGATTGATTTAAGGCCATGTCCGGAGCGTTGGCTAAAATCCGCGCGGCGCGAAGCGATCCGTGGGTTTTGTCCGGAATCGCGGGATGGACGATTGTCCTTGTTCTTTGCCTTGCGCCGCTGATCGCCTGCGCGACATGGCTGCCGGTCGGACGCGGCGCGGGTTCCGACTCCGCGACGGGCGTTCGGGCCGCGGCGGTCCCCAGGCGAGCCGCTGGGAACCCGTGGCCGAACAGGCTGCGGCTGTTCGCCAATGGGGCGAAGGTCGCGCTTATCGCCGCAGCCTTTTCGGCGCTGCTTGGTATCCCCGCGGGGTTCTTCGTGACGAAGACGGACGTCCCCGGCAAACGCTTCTGGCAATTCCTCTGGCTGCCTGCATTTGTCATCCCCCCCCATATTCACGGCATAAGCTGGCTGGGCCTTCTGGGGAGCGGGGCGAAGCGCGGCGTTCTGGAGGCCTACGTCGCCGGCTCCAACGAGTTCCTGACCGCCGGATGGGCGCTGTCCATGCCGTTCGCGCCGCTGGCTGCGATCATTGCGGCGGAATCATTCCGCCGCGCGGATCCATCCCAGGAAGCAGCCGGCAGGCTCATGCGGGGAGCGTTCGGCGGACCGGCTGTTTCATGCAGGCTGGCGCTGCCCGGCATTGCGACCGGCGTCCTGCTCGCGTTCATGCTGGCGCTGTCGAACTTCGACGTTCCCGGCCTGATGGGTTTGAGCGTTCTGCAACTGGAGGTCTTCAGCCGGGCGGCGGGGGAATACGACTTTGCGGGAGCGGCTGAATCAGCGCTGCCGCTCATGTTCGCAGCAGCGGGGGGGGGGATTGCCGTAGCTTTCGGTTTCAGGAAAGTGTTGTCGGAAGGCTCCGGCAAACGGAAGGTTCACGTCTATGAACTCGGAATGTTCCGCTGGGCTGCAATGGCATGGTGTCTCGCCCTTGCAATTACCACCATTGGAATCCCAGCTTATGCGCTGACGCGGGCGGCGGGTGGCATGAAGGATTTCATCCCGGCGGTTCGCATGGCATCGCCAGCCCTGGTTACAAGCATGCTTGCGGGCTGCGCGGCCTGCGCAATCGCGCTTCCTGCCGCAGTTCTGATCACTAACGGCTCTCGCGGCGCAGGCATCGCCGGACTTTCCGCCCTCTGCGTTTCGCTTGTGGCCCCGGGGCTTCTGGCCGGGCTGGGGCTTGCGCGCATCATAAATGCCGCCGGGCTTCAAGCCCTTGCGGACACTCGCTGGATACTCGGCGTCGCGTCGGCGGCGCGCTTCGCCCCCGTGGCGGTACTGCTGTTATCGGTCGCCCGGCGTCAATGCGGCGACAACGCCTTCAACGCCGCGCGTCTGAGCGGATTGGGCTTTGCGCGAAGCCTGCTGAAGATCGGGCTTCCCGTCCTGCTGCCGGGAATCGCGGCGTCCGCCGCGCTCTGTTTCGCGTTGAGCCTGGGGGAGGTTGACGCCTCGACGCTGATCTCGCCCCCGGGCGCGTCAACGCTGCCAATGCGCATATTCTCGATGTATCACTACGGCCAGGATCAACTCGTCGCCTCGTTTTCGATCCTGCTGGCGGCGTGTTCGTTCGCCCCGATGTTACTGTTTATGATTTTACGGCGGAAGTTCTCATTTTGATTCGGGACCCGGGGTCTACCATTCAAGGTCGTCCTGCTCCCCCGCAAGCCGGTTCAGCTTGTGCTCGATCATCTTGTCCCGGTTTTTCTCCATCTTCTCGGCGCGTTTTTCAAGCTCGGCAAGATGCTTCTTCACCTCCTCGATTTCCCTGCGCTGCTGTTTCAACCGCGCGTCCAGAACATCGCCGAGTTTCTTCCTGAGCGCGTCCTCGATCTCCTTTTTCTTCGCCTCGTCCTTTTCCTCGCGCAGTTGCTTCCCCATCTCCCAGCACTCGTTATCAGCCTTGCGCTCCTTCTTTACGCGGGCGAATTCCTCCGGCGCCTCGCGCTTGATCTCCTCCAGTTTCTTCATCTCGCGATGCCATTCCGCGATTACATTTTCCGCTTCCTTCGGGTTCTCCCGTTTGATGCGATCAAGCTCCTCGATGCGCATCGGGTCGAACTCGCGGTAGAATTTTACAATCTCCTCCTCGGCGTCGTCAGGACGCTCGACCTTCGGGGCGGCTTTCGCCTTCTTCGCCTCCTGAGCCGTTGCCCGTCCGGGCGCGGCAATCCCCAAAAGCGCGCAAAGAAGGACCAATGCGACAGCGTATCTGAATGACCCCTTCATCTTTTCTTCCTCCCTGCGAAACCATTTTTCGATTCGACCCGCCTCGCCCGGCACGTCAGTCGGCGGGATTCCTGATTCATTTATAATGCCTCGTTATGTCAGCTTCAATATCTGATTCGCCGCGCAACAAAGCGTCACGCGCCGGAAATGAAAACCGGCGGAGGAGCGCGCGGCCCCGCCGCCGGTCGTAAAGCATCATCTGACGTCAATTCAACCGCGAACTATTTGATCTTTACCTCGCGGCCTTTCTCGGCGCTTTCGTAGATTCCGTCCAGCATTTTCTGCACGACGACGCCGTCAATGCCCGGGGCGTCGGACGGCTTGCCTGTGCGGACGCAGTCAATGAAGTGGTTCATCTTCACCTCAAAGTGGTCCTGCTGCTTGATGTGTTCGGGCGTCATGTTGAACATCAGGCCGTGCTGGTCGGTGAAGACCTTGGCGGGATGAAGGCTGCAGCCGCCCTTGTCCCCCATGATGATGATGTTGGTGGACGATGTCTCGATGTGCGCGGCGAAGCTGGCCTCGATGGAGAGCGTCGCGCCGTTCTCGAAGCGGATCATGCCGATGGCCAGGTCCTCGACGGTGTAGGTCTTGTAGTCCCAGTCGCCCCACGGTGAGAGTGCTTCGGGCTTTTTGTTGCCCAGGTAGGTATAGGTCGCGCCGTAAGCGCTGACGGGCTTCGGGCGGCCAAGCAGGTAATGGGCGCATTCAACGATGTGGACGCCGATGTCAATCATCGGGCCGCCGCCCTGGAGTTCCTTTTGCCCGAAAACGCCCCAGCTCGGTATGCCGCGCCGGCGCAGTGCCGTGCAGCGGGCGAAGAGGCAGTTGCCCAGCATGCCCTTGTCAATCAGGCCTTTCAGAGCCTGGGCTTCCGGGCCGAACCTTTCCTGGAAGCCGATGACGAGCAGCTTGCCGGACTCCTCCGCCGCCTTGACCATCGCTGCTGCGTCCTTCGCGTTCATGGCCATCGGCTTCTCGACCAGGACGTGTTTGCCCTCTTTGAGGCAGGCGATCGTCGGCATCTTGTGCAGCTTGTTCGGCGTGCAAACGCTGACGGCGTCGAGGTCCTTCATCTTCGCCATCTCGTTGAAGTCTTCGAAAAGGTTCTCTTTCGGGACTCCAAATTTTTCGGCAAAGTCTTTGAGGCGCTCCGGGAGGATGTCGCACGCGGCGACGAACTTGACGCCCGGGATTTTTTTCAGGTAGTTGGAATGGGTTCCGGCGATGCCGCCCCATCCGATGAAGCCGTATCTGATTTCACTGGTCACGGCGCGGTCCTCCGAGAATGAACGGAAGCTGGAAAGTCGGTGAAAATGCCGCACGGAGAACTTCCAGAGAGCAGATGCTACTTCCGAAGAGGGGGCAGTTCAAGAGCCATAAGGCCATCAGGAATGACTGCCGATAGGTGAACGTCCTTGCTCATGAGTAAAACGAAAAGAGACAACCGCTCGTCTCAGTTCGGAAGACGACCGATTGTCCCTTCTGTTTATTCGCTCAAACCGCCTGCTGCTATTTCCTGCGGCGATACAACGCCAGACCGATCCCGCCGAGAACGAACAGCCCGACCGTCGAAGGCTCCGGAACGGGCGTGTAGTCAATCGTCAGGACAGGGGGGAGTATTGGGTAGCCGTAGAATATGTAAAGATCACCGTCTGATCCCGGTTTCAGGGCAAAGCCCGCGTAGGAATCCCCATTGTTGACCAGCCCCTGGAGGAATGCCGGCGGGATTATCACCGTGGTCAGAGCGCCGGGCATGAACGTTGCAAGATGGTTGCTCGCCAGTTCGTCCCCGACTGTCACGACTCCGTCACCGATGTAGCCGTATATGCTGATCATGCCGCCCACGCCAACACTTTCAAAAAGGGTGACGTCCGCCGAATTGATGATCGAACCCGCCGGAATCGAGGATATGTCGAACTCCATCAAGCCCTGTTCCAGATGGTCGGTGGCCGAGTCGAGTAAGCAGTTAATATCGAAAGTCATTATCAAGTCAGCGTCGTAATTCAAGTCCCCGGCAATATCCACGGCCGTTCCGTCACCAGCATCTGCCGCTATCGGAATTATTGCCACGGCGGCGGAAAGGCTTGCGGCAAACACAAAAAGCATCATTGACGCGACTACGGCAATCCATGCGCACTTCATTTTCGAAAACCTCCCCAAAAGCTGTTCGAAAGCGCCCCAACCCGGTCGCCCGGCAGGGCAAGAATTGACACTGATTTATTACGTGAGGTTATCATATACCTCATTCCCCTTCCGCTTGTCAATGAATAATACCGGCAGTTTGAGTCTGCCGAAGGTCTCCTACTCGCCTGTAGATTGCGGCAGATTGGCGCAAAGGCGATTCGCGCGTCGCTCAAACCAGCCTACGCCCGCCCCTCGGCCCCGAGTTGGCGAATCCATTTCTCCACCGCCGGTACCATCGTCTTGACTGCCTTTCCCATAGCCAGCGGCGTCCAGTAGTCGCTCCGTTCCTTCCATTGGGCCAGCAGCGACTCCCGCACCGGCGTTACAAGGTCCGTCGCCACGTTCACCTTGGCGATGCCCAGCGAAATGGCGCGGCGCAAGTCCTCCGGGGGTGTCCCCGATCCCCCGTGCAGAACGAGCGGGATGCGCGTCGCGGCGTATATCTTCCCAAGCCTGTCGAAATCGAGTTTCGGCAGCTTTGAATATTTTCCGTGGGCGTTGCCTATCGAGACGGCCAGCGTGTCAACACCGGTGCGGCGGACGAATTCAACCGCGTCCGCAGGCTCGGTCAGCGTGGACTCCTTTACGCCCTCGCGGGTGGCGTCGTCGGCGCGTCCCACCTTGCCGATCTCGCCCTCGACGGTGACTCCGCGCGGGCGCGCCATCTCGACAACCTTCTTCAACGCCCCGGCGTTTTCCTCGAACGGGCGGGCGGAGAAATCGAGCATCACGGACGTGTAGCCCGCGTCCAGGCAGTCGGAGACGATGTCCAGTGAGTCGCCGTGGTCAAGGTGCAACGCTGCGACGACGTTGAAACGCTTCATAAGCGCGTAAGAGGCCGGGCCAAGGTCTTCAGGCGGCAGGACGGAGAACTCCGCCGGCGCGCTCATGAGGATTATTGGGGCCTTCATCCGCTCCGCTACGGAAAGAACGAGCTTGGTCGTCTCAAGATTCCAGACGGCGAATGACGGGACGGCGTAACCGCCGGCGATTGCGGCGTTCAGCAGTTGCGACATGGGAACGAATGGCATGAAAGGGATTCCCTTCGAAAAACGTTCGGCGCAGGCGCGCCCGGGGCGGGGGCCGTTGCGCAGGACGGAACTGTAGCAGAACGCGGCGCGCGGCACAACACGGGGAGCGCATCGGCATTGAACGCGCTGCGCGAGCAGTTATCATGTTGTCCCAATGAACAGAAACAACCGCAAAACAGTCTCCAGACTTTTCAGGGGCGTCATCATGCCGACAATAATCTCCATCGCGGCAACCGTTCTCTCCTGCTCAAGTTCCGGAAACGTTTCCGGAAAGGATGCTCCCGCCTCCCGCGCAGCGACAAGCGCCGGCGCATCGGACGCGGGCAACTCCACAACAACCGCGGAAGGACGCAGACTTTACGCCCGTCTCATGGACCCGCGCGAGCATCCGGACTACGCTCGCCGTTACGTGAAGCCGCCTTCATGGGAGACATTCGGCAACCGCACACAGTTCACAAGCCTGCGCGGTTTCGGCATGGACGGCAACCGCATCGTCGGCTACGTCGAGGAGATTGACAAATACACGAAGACCCACGAGCTCGGCAACGTGCTCTGGCCCTCGTATCCGATTATCTTCGCCGACAATCTGGGCGATCTTGCCGACGAGGTCAAGCGGCGCGGGTTGTATCTGTTTGATCTCTGGGGGTACGTGCCCGGCTCAGGCCCCGGCGGATACTGGCAGCAGTACAAGCCGCCGGCAGACGCGTTCCGAATGCTCGAAGACAAGCTCGGCGAGCGCTGGCTGGGCATGGACATAGGCGAACAGGACGGGCGCTACATCGGCGGCTACGCGAACCAGATGTTCCCGATCCCGGGGGATCGCTTCGAGAATTACCTGAACTTCCAGCGCCACTTCGAGCGCATGGGTAACGAGCTTGGCAACAGGCTCTCCGTGCTCGTATCGCTGAACTTCGGGCACTATCTTCTCAAGGACGGCGTCTACGCGACCATCGGCGCCGAGACGGCGCAGGGGCTTCCCAACGGACAGGTCTACTACTCCTTTATACGCGGCGCGGGCAAGCAATACGGCGCGCCGTGGTTCGGCAACGCCTCCGTCTTCAACCGCTGGGGTTACAAGACCTATGGCGCGACCGGCCCTGACCACGGCCCGACGAAGGGCACGAGCCTGAACCTGTTGAAGCGGCTAATGTACAGCCACGTCTTCTACAACTGCGTATTCGCCGGATTCGAGAGCAGTTGGTTCGACGGCGAGGCGCTCAGCCCCATCGGCAGAATTCAACAGGCCGCAAACAGGTGGGTGCTCGAGAACGGACAGCCGGGCGTGATGATGACCCCGGCGGCAGTAATGCTTGATTTCCATTCCGGCTGGTCATTCCCGCGACATCTCTACACCGACCTTGTCTATCGCGTGTGGGGGAACGTCCCCTACGGCCCTGGCGATTACCTGACCGATGGCGTGCTGGACATGCTTTATCCCGGATACCAGGATTCGTCATATTACCACGACGAACGCGGTTTCATTGCGCCCACGCCATACGGTGATATTGCCGACTGCCTGCTCAGCGACTCGCCGGGCTGGCTACTGAGGCGCTACCCGGTACTGATTCTCGGCGGTGAGCTTTCAGGCGGGGAGGAGTTGCGCGACAAGCTGTCCGCTTACGTCGAGAATGGCGGATACCTCGTCATCACCGCCGGGAATCTGTCGAAATTTGCCGACGGCCTGGCCGGACTGAAGGCTGATGCGGGCATTCGCTCATTCGGGCCGGATGAGTGCGCCGGACTTGGCGAGGAATTTTCGTTCGAGTTGAGCGAATTGAGCCTGCCTCCGCATGCGCGCGTTCTGGAGAGGATTGGCGGCGCGCCATCCGTCGTCGAATCTAAGCTTGGCAAGGGGAGCGTTCTCGCGCTTGCAAGCCCGTTCGGGATTCCCTCGGCGCGGGTAGTTCAAGACCACGTTCAGAGCAGGACCGACCAGCCTCTTCCCAAACCGTACCCGTTGCTGAGGCACGTTCGCGCCGCGCTGGACGCGGTCTTGCGAAGCCAGAAGCTGTTCGATGCCGGCGACGGGTTGAATATGATTACATGCAGGAAAGGCCGGGGCGAATACAGCCTGCTGATCTCGAACGACGCCCTTGCCCCAAAGCCGTTCAAGCTCGTTTCTCTCTGCGGCGAGATCGAGTCCGCGGTGGAAATTCCGCTCGATCAGTCCGAGAAAAACGCTGTCGGCTTCCTGCCGGAGGGATTTGAGAACGCGGAAGTCGGAAAGAGTTCCGAAACAATTATTGCTGGAGGCGACGTCAGGATATTCCGCGTCAAAGTCCGCGAGGAGAGCGTGGAGGAAATCCCCCACATGCCGCCGTCGCCGGGGCCGCGGGGGCGTCTCCTGCCCCTGCGAGGCAACCGCAGTATCCAGGAGGAAATCCTGCTGCGCCCGACTTTCTTCGAGCATTTTGACGGGGTGGTGGTTGATTGGAATTATCTGCGCATGCGCGATGTGGAACAGTTGAAGCGCGAATCGGGATGGATCGCCCGGCAAGGGCTGCGCGTCTGCGCGGACCTGACTTCGGGGCTGAATCTTTATCCTGATCTTCGCCTTGTCGGGAATGATCCGGTCGAATACGAATCAAGCATGGCGGTCATTGACGGAATCATTGCAAAGATGCCGATGATCGGCGCGCGAGACCTGATCCTGTCCCTTCACCGCACACCGGAGAACAACATTTCGAACGAGGACACATGGGATTCGTTCGCCGGGACCTTGAAAACCATATGCGACAAAGCGGCGTCGGTGGATGTTACCGTTCACCTCAGGCAGGCGATCAAGCGTCCGAGCAATCCTGGAGAGCTTGCCGATATGCTCGCGCGCGTTGACGCCCCCAATCTGCGCATCGCGCCGTCTCTTGCGCTGCTGTTTGATCAGGGGACCGTACCCGGCGAACTTCCTGACGCCATGAAAAGCAGGATAGGCATGTGGTTCGTCAGCGCGCCGGAACACGATGAGAACGGCAGGTTATGGGCGGTCAACGCACCCGCCGCGAAACGCATCCCGCCGGAAACGCTGAAAAGCTGGTTTGCGCTCGCTCCGGACGCCGCGATCGCGCTTGACGCGTCATATCGGAATAAGGACGAGGAATACGCCGACATCCGGATGATTGAGCAATCATCCAGGTGAGGCCGGGGCAGATGCCCGAAGAATGACTTTCTACAACGAAGAAAGGGCAGTCCGCCGTGCCGCGCGCGCTTTTGTACGGGTCAGATTTGCAGGCGCGAGCCGCCCCCCAGTTGCAAGACCTCCCCGGCGAAATGCTCCCTTATATATGCGATTGCATGATCGCCAGTGCAGTGGCACGGCGCCAACAGGCCGACTTTATACCGACGCAGCGCCGATATGGTTTCGCGCAGCCTTCGCTCGTCGGCCAGAAGCAGATGCATGCCTCCTATCACAGCCTTGATGCGACGTTCGCCGAGAATCCCGCTCACGTAGTCCAACGTATTCACAACGCCAGAATGAGCGCAGCCCAGAAGGACGACTATGCCGTCTTCGGTCTCGACCCATGCTGCCTGGTCATCGCATATGTCGTCCGGAATGCCGCACGCCGCGTCCATAAAAAATGGACCGCCGACGTCCTCAAAATCCGTGAGTCTGGGAACCGGTCCAGTCAGACCGATCTTTTCGGTGAGCCGCGTCGGGGCGGTGGTCCATTGCGCCTTGATTCCGACGCGCCCAATCTCTTCCAGGGAATGCGACGGCATTCCGATGGACTTGTGCGGCGGGTCACCCATGCGGATGTAACGCTCCCTCCGCGCATTCGGATGAAGATGGAACGCGGGCGGCTTGAACGCTTTCAATAAAGCGCCCAAGCCGCCAGTGTGGTCATAATGCCCGTGGCTTATAGCGACAGCGTCGGCATCAGCGACCTTTATGCCAAGTTGTGCCGCGTTGGAGATGAAGGCGGAGGATTGGCCCGTGTCAAAAAGAAACCGGAATCCTCCGGTTTCAACCCACATGGAAAGCCCGTGCTCAGCCTTCAGACCCGGTCCGCTGGACTTGTTTTCAATCAATACTGTAATGCGAAGCGAATTGCTCATTGCCGCCCCGCTTCAGTGATCGCAGACATTCTGCCCGGTCTTGAGCGTCCCGGCAAGGTAGGCGGTCACAATCTCTTCAGGCGTCTCGGCAGGGGCGCCGATGACGACGCCGATGCCGTGATCTGAGAAGAGCATCTGCGCCCGCGCCCCCATTCCTCCTGCTATGACAACGTTGACGCCCTTCTGCGCAAGCCATCGCGGCAGCAATCCCGGCTGATGCTCCGGCGCTTCCACCGTTTCAGTCTTGAGAATCTTCCTGTTTTCATGATCCGCATCAATCAGGGCAAAACTTCCGCAGTGCCCGAAGTGCATTGCGAGCCTTCCGTCAGCCATCGGTATGGCGATCTTCATGAAATTCTCCTTCGATTGGTGTGTGAAACCGATTTCGTAATCCCTGTCAGTCCAGTCTTCTCAGCACGTTCTCCCAGAGGGTCCGGATATCGCGAGCGGCAGGTCCGTCCGAATGTTCGACTACGCACTTTCCCGCAATCTGCGCCTCGGTCACAGTTCTGTCGTACCCGATTCTGCCGACCACTTCCGCCCCGGCTGCTCTGGCGGCATGCTCAATGCGCCCGGTCAATTCCGGGTTCAGGTCCCACTTGTTGACGCAGACCATTAGTATCGCGCCGAAACGCCGGGCCAGCGAGAGGGCGCGTTCTACGTCGTGTTCGCCGGAAAGCGTCGGTTCGGTGGCGGCCAGAACAACGTCGGCTCCGGCTACTGAGGCGATAACAGGGCATCCTATCCCCGGCGGGCCGTCAACGATGACAAGCCGTCGTCCAGACTTCACAGCAAGTTCGCGGGCCGCGTCGCGAACGATTGAGACCAGTTTCCCGGAGTTCTCGCCCCCGATACCGAGCTGGGCGTGGATCATTGGACCGAAGCGACATTCCGAGATGAACCATTCGCCGCCTGAACGCTCAACCAGATCAATTGCCCCCGCCGGACAGAACCGAGCGCAGACGCCGCAGCCCTCGCATGACAGCGCATCAACAACAAAAAGCGCCTTCTCCTCGCCTTCAACCGTCTTCCGTATTGCATCGAATCTGCAGAACTTCTCGCACTTGCCGCAGGATGTGCAGTCCGCAGCGCGGATGACGGCCTCAACGCCGCATTTGAACTCGCGACGCTCACGAATTTCCGGGCTGAGGAGAAGGTGAAGGTCTGCCGCGTCCACGTCGCAATCCGCAACGACGGCGTCCCGCGCCAGCGCCGCAAACGAGGCGGTTATGCTCGTCTTGCCCGTCCCGCCCTTTCCGCTGATGACGACAAGTTCCTTCAATTGATCCTCGCGCTTGAGCTTTCGCTCAAGGTTTCTTGTTTTCGACTGCCATCCGGCTTGTTTCTTCAAGAAGTCGTAACAACGGTTCCCTGTATTCCGGAGCCGCGCTCAGGATTGACTCACCCCGCGAGTAACCTTCCGCCATGTCGCGCCTTTCGGGAATCCTCAGCAGAATCGGAATTTTTTCCGCGCCGCAGTAGTCTTCAACCCGCCCGTCGCCGCAATCGGAGCGGTTGATCGCTACGCCGAAGGGAATCCCCAGCTTGCGAACCGTCTCTGCCGCCAGTCGCAGATCATGCAGACCGAACGGTGTCGGCTCGGTAACCAGTACAACCGCGTCGCTTCCCCTCACGGCGGCAACCATGGGACAGGCTGTTCCCGGCGGGCAGTCAACAATCATCACCCGGTCATGTTCGGAGTTGCCTTCTAGCGCGGCGGCTTTTACCGCGCGAATGACCGGCGGGGACATGGCCTGCCCCACGTTCATGATGCCCTGGATGAATCTCAGCCCGCCATTCATGCCCACCTCAACCGCGCCGATCTCGCGCCGGATTTCCCGGATTGCCCCCCTTGGGCAGATCCATGCGCAGCCGCCGCAACCATGGCACAACTCGGGGAAAACAAGGGGCTCCGTCTTCAGCGCCACAATCGCGTGAAACCGGCAGAATTCGGAACATTGACCGCATGAATTGCAGGCGTCCTTATCCACCTTGGGAATGGGAACCATGACCGGCTCACGCCGCAGAATCTCCGGCTTGACGAAGATGTGGCAGTTCGGTTCCTCAACGTCGCAGTCAAGCAGCGACGCCCCGCCCCGGGCGGAAAGGGCCAGACCGACCGCAACTGTCGTCTTTCCAGTGCCGCCCTTGCCGGATGCAACCGCAAGAATCATCGCAGGCTCCGCTTATTCCCAGTGTCCGTCCACATCGGAACACTCACTCGGCGCAAGATCGCCCTTCAGGAAACTCTCAATCGCGGCGGCGACGCTTCCCTGCGCCCCGACGACGATCTTTATCCCCGCCGCGCTCAGGACACGAAAGGCCTTGGGGCCGCAGTGTCCTGTGATGACAACTTCCGCACCGTGCCTTGAAACGGTCTCTGCGGACTGTATTCCCGCGCCTTGAGCGGAATTAAGATTCTGCGCGTTGTCAATCACCTGAAACCCGTCAGATTCGGTATCCACAAGGATGAATTTCGACGCCCGTCCGAACCGGGGGTCAACGGGGCTGTCAGGGGACGCGCCTCTGCATGTGACTGCAATCTTCATGAACATCTCCAGAATAAGACCGGAACGGACGCGGCAGAATCGCTGAATCCTGCTGCGCCCGCCGGTTCTCGGCTGTCTTCATTCACTCTCCCGAAGATGCCATTTCTTCAATCTTCCTTCTGATTGCCTCAAGCTGGCTGCCGAGCGCCTCGGCCTGCCGCTTCAAGGCGTCAACCTCTTCATCCTTGTTCATCGGCTTGAAGCTGACACGTTCCTGGAACGGTCCGCCGAAGGCGGCCATGCCCATTGCGGCGCGCTGGAAGCCGTTCATTCCAGTGGCACTGAACCACCGTCGCCTTCCCCTGCCGCCGCCGGCTCCGCGTCCGCGCCCGGCTGTGCCGTTCATGCAGCCCGGGACTGCGTAGCCCGCGCAATAACCCGCCGCTCTTCCCGTCATCGGCCCCATTCCCATCGGTCCGGTTCCATCTCCGCCTGGCATTTGAGTCTCCTTTCCGGGGAGTTCTACTCCCTCGACATCTTTGTTCCGCACTTGGGACACGCCTTTTGCGCGCACGGTTGCCCGCGCATGTGCGGTTCACGGTATCCGCAGGCGGCGCAGACGCAGAAGCCTCCCTGGCCCGAACCTCGGCCAGCTCCCATGCGCCTTCTTCCGCCCGCGTTTCCTTGTCCGCTGCCCATTCCGTTTCCCTGTGGCATCAGCAACCTCCCTTGCGACATCGCCGTCGAGCGCCGCAGCCCTTTCCGCCACCGCGCCGTCTTCCGCAACATCCGGGCATTGCGTAGTCCGAACTCGGCAGGCTTCCTTTGAAAAAAGCATCCAGCACCTGGTCAACATCTCCGGCAAGGAAGGGGATGACTCTGATCCCCTTTGCGTCCAGCATCCCGGCGACGTGGCGCGACACCGCCCCGCACAGAAGAACCTTCACGCCAAGTCCGGCAAGCTTCTCCGTCTTGGCGACGGGGTCGTCCGGAATGCTTTCCTCTTTTCGAACCGGACAACCTTCCCCATCCTCAACCATGACCACCCGCGTGGACACGTCGAAGACCGGGGAGACTCTTCCATTCCAGATAGGGACTGCGATGCGCAACTTCGTTCTCCTTGTTCAACCATGCAGTCCTTATGCACATTGCGTGCCAAGCATGGCGGGAAAGACGAATACAGTCATATGATATTTATAGTTATGGCCTTATGATTGCCAGTCTTGACGACTATTTCAGGTGATATAGTTGCATATATGAGACCATATCCGGATTCAGAGTCGCATAAATGCGCCCCTATGCCGAGTCCTTGTTCCGCTTATAACGTCCGTCCTCAGGCGGTAGAACAATGCCCAGGGACTTCACCTTGCGAAACAGCGTGCTCTTATGAACGCCAAGCTCGGCGGCAGTCCTGGCCCTGTTGTAACTGTTGCGTTCAAGTGCCGCCGCGATCGCCTGCGCCTCCGCCGCCCGTAGGGATGTTCGAACATTACCGCATCCCCGTTCCACAGGCATCCGGGCAACGAAACTCTCCGGAAGGTGCCGCGGTTCGATCGTCCCCTGCGCGCAAAGCACAAAGGCATGTTCGATAATATTCTCCAGTTCCCTGACATTACCGGGGTAATCATGCGCCATGAGCAGCGCCGTAACGTCCGGAGAGACCCCATTGATTGATTTGCCCTGGGTAAGGTTGAACTTTGCAATGAAATGTTCCACCAGCAGCGGCACATCTTCCCTGCGCTTGCGAAGCGGGGGTAGTTCAATCCTCAGAACGTTTATTCGATAGAACAGGTCGCGACGGAAAGTACCGCGGCGCATCAGGTCTGCCAGGTCCCTGTTCGTCGCTGCAATGATTCTTGTGTCAGCCTTTTTTGTTTCATTCGATCCGAGCGGCTCGTAGGCTTTCTCCTGGAGTGCGCGCAGCAGTTTCACCTGCATGGAGGGCGTTGTCTCGCCAATTTCATCCAGGAGAATCGTGCCGCCCGAAGCTGCTGCGAATCGTCCGGGCTTCCGCCTGTCGGCCCCGGTAAAAGCGCCGGTCTCGTAGCCGAAAAGCTCGGATTCCAAAAGCGCCTCAGGCAATGCGCCGCAGTTGATCGCTACAAACGGGCCGTTCCTGCGTGGACTCAGCCCATGAATGGCACGGGCAACGAGTTCCTTGCCGGTTCCTGTCTCGCCCTGCACCAGAACGGCGCTTTCGCTTGCCGCTGCCTGGGGCAGGATGTCGAATATGCGCCTCATAACCGGACTTCGGCTTACGAGGTCCCCCATCTGGAACCTGCCCTCAAGTTCCTTGCGCAACTCCTCGACCACGCTCAGGTCGCGAAATGTCTCCGCTCCGCCCGCAATGCGGCCGGATGCGTCCCTCAGGATCGCAGTCGAAACGCTTATTGGTATCCGCCTGCCCTCAGAATCAATAATGAATGCGGGCTTGTTGATGATGGGTTTGCCGGATTCCATGGTTCGCCGAAGGGCGCAGTCCGTCTCGCACATGCTGGCCCGGAACACATCGGAACACTGCTTCCCCAGCGCCTCCCGGCGGGCGATGCCGGTAATCTCCTCCGCCGCCCTGTTGAACGACGTTATCTTCCAGCGCTCGTCAACCGTAAAGACACCGTCGGATATGCTCTCCAGTATGGCCCCGGTCGCATCCGTCCTCACGGCTTTTTTCCTTCCAGCCATGACCATCGCTCCGCGCGGACGGACTCCATCTGGCCCGTGCTGTTGCTCGTCAATGAATCATCGCCGCTTCTGGCGACAGGCATCAACCTCATCCCAGATTGCGCTTAAGGAACTCGAAGCTGATCTTGGCGCAATCGAACGGATCGCCTTCGAAGTTGTCCTGCTCATAAATGTACCATTCGATGCCGGCCTCGCGTCCAGCCGCAAAGATATCGTCCCACTTCAGGCATCCCTTGCCCAGCGCGCGGAAACGCGCCATGCCCAGAAGCTGCCCGGGCGCAAGGTCCTTGACGTGTATCCACGGGCAGCGATTCTTATACTTGCGGATGTAAGCCGCAGGATCGGCGCCGCCGACCTGCACCCACGCCGTGTCAAACTCCGCGAACAGGTTTTCGGGGTTGGTTTCCTCGTAGAGGATGTCCAGCTTGCAGCGCGGATCGCCGGGGAACTTCTCAAACTCGCCTGCATGATTGTGATACGACAATCTCATCCCGACTCCGCGCAGCTTCGCTCCGACGGCATCGAGGCGCTTCGCCCCCTTCTTCCATGCCTCAAGCGAAGACTTGCAGTCGCCCATCATGCCGCCCGGCCCGACGTTCAGGGCGCCGACCGTCTTCCAGAACTTTACGTTGTTGTCGAAGTCCTTCTCGAAAGGCTCCACGCCGCAGTGCGCCGCAATCGCCTTCAGCCCGGCGGCGTCCAGCGCCTCGCGTATTTTCTCCGCAGGCAGGTCGGGCATGCCGCTCCACTGGACGTATTCCCATCCCATGTCGCGGGTCTTCTTGAGCGTCTCGGCAAGGTTCTTCTTCGCCGGGTCGCGCAGCGTGTAAAGCTGGAGCGCAATGCCGGCCTTCGCGGGTTTGGCCGGCTGATCCGCGCCGAGTAAGGCCCGCCCGGAGAATGCCATCGCGCCCATCAATCCGATCGCCTCGCGGCGCGTGAACGAGCGTCCATTGGAATTGCTCATCGTAATCTCCTCTATCAGATGTGTATGAAGATGTTCGCCGCAACGCCACGCCCGGCTTGATTGCGGACAGCCGCCGCGTTAGCCTTGTCGCAAGGTCGTCGCGCAGTCTTCATCATACCATCCGGCAAACACGGGAGTCCACCAGACTATGAATTACGCCATCTCATTCGGAATCGCGGCGTTGGCGCTGTGCAGGCTGGGGCAGGCCGACGAAGCGGCCGGGCAATCCCCATTCTCAATGGTAGTCGCGCCGGTGGGCAACCTGAATCCGCGCAACAGCGAAGCCGCCGTCATCCGGCTGAAGGACGGCGCCCTGCTGCTGGGCTGGACCGAGTTCTACGCCGGCAACGGAGCAGACCACGGTCCCGCCCGCATATCAGGCCTGACGTCCGCCGACGGCGGAAAGACCTGGGGCGGCAAGCGCACGCTGGTCGAGAACGATGGTGGATGCAACGTGATGGAAGTCAACTTCATGCGCCTGAAAAACGGCGACATCGCGCTCTTCCATTGCCAGAAAAACACCGAGGATGCCGACTGCCGCGTCATGATGCGGGCTTCCGCAGACGAGGGAAAAACGTGGGGGCCGGCGAAACAGCTCAGCCCGTCCGGGAAATACACCGGCCTGACCAACGGGCGCTGCATCCGCCTGAAGTCCGGGCGCATTCTCCTGGAGGCATGGGAGGGCGGAACGAGCTACTGTTGCATTTCGGACGAAGACGGAGCGAACTGGCGCGACAGCAGGCGCGTCAAACCGGCAAAGGGCGAATGCTGGGAGCCGGCGTGCGTCGAACTCAAGGACGGGCGCGTGATGATGCTCATGCGCACAGGGCTTGGCGGACAGTATAAGAGCGTCTCCGGCGACGGCGGAGAGACGTGGAGTGATCCCGTTCCGACCGCCCTGACCGGGACCGCCGCGCCCGTCGCAGTCACAAGAATACCGGCAACCGGCGACCTTCTCGCCGTCTGGAACAACAATCCCGGCGCGAAAAGCCGTAATCCGTTGACCGCAGCCGTCTCAAAGGACGAGGGCGAGACCTGGGAGAACTTCCGCAATATTGAGTCCCGGGGCGATGACGCCTGGGCCTATCCCGCGATAACCTGGGTCGGCGATCAGGCACTGTTGACATACTTCAATTACAAGGGCGGGTTGTCCCTGCAACTGAAAATCCTGCCGTCGGGATGGTTCTACGGGAAATGACCGCGCAATCGGTGATTTGCTGCTTGTTGTAGCGCAGTTCTGCGCTCGCGCAGCCGTCCCGACGCAATGCATCCCGGTCGGCGGGACGCCCGGTAAAAGAAGGGCGGAAGGGGAAATGAGAGATACAGAAATACGGTCGCTGTCCCCGATTTTGCGGCGTGTCGGCATGGTTTTACGGGAAATAACCGCGCAATCGGTGATTTGCTGCTTGTTGTAGCGCAGTTCTGCGCTCGCGCAGCCGCCCCGACGTAATGCATCCCGGTCGGCGGGACGCCCGGTAAAAGAAGGGCGGAAGGGGAAATGAGAGATACAGAAATACGGTCGCTGTCCCCGATTATGCACGGTTTTTCCACCCGGAACTCAGTGTCACCATCGGTCCCCGGTGTTTGCGTGGTTGATTTTCGACGACATCCTGGCGAGAATGGAATATGTCGAATCGGAATCGGGGAGGTGCAAAAGATGAGGATCATACAAAGGGCAGCGCCCGGGTCGGTTATCGTTGTCTTCGTGGTTGCGAGCGCCTTCTGTTGTGTCCGGCCATGTACAGGAGATGAGAATGACATTGCGGTATCAATAGAAGAGCCGGTCTATGCTGGAATGCCGGTGTGGGTCAACGTGAAGGTCAGGAACCCCGCCGCTGCGGGATACGGCGAACTCAGGGGGTATCCGTATTACTTCGGAATGTGGGACTTCGGAGAACACGAGTTCGAGGTGAAGCGTGACGGAAATCCTCTGCCGAAAAGGGAATTTAGGATAAGTCGCGGCATCTCGTTCTGGTCGCCCGATGATCCTTCAGAACCGACTATTGACAGACTTCCCATCCACGTGCAGTTCGACTTCACGAAGCCTGGGAGCTACGAAATCAAGTATAAGCACTCCGTGCATATGGTGCGCAAGGACCAGAACCCGAAGGATTTCGTCTCCGAATGGATAAAGCTCGAAGTCAAGATCCCGGACAAGAATCTGATTGATGAATTCTATCGCAACAAGATCAGTGAACAACCATCTGATATCGAAAAGCTGGTTAGAGACTGGCTTCCGTCCCTCCTGGCAAGACCAGATAAGGATGTCTTGCGGGCCTTCATCCGCCTGACGCAACACATGGACTCGCAAGTTAGGTATTACGTAATATACTCGCTATGGGGGTTTGATGACCCCCTCCTGGCCTCGGAAACGCCTGCGTTGATGGGCGAGATCGGACCATCGGATGAACTGGCTCGTTTCCTGAGCTGGCGACGCAGCATATTCAGACCTGTTACGGATGACATCCTGCGAAATGCCACGCCCTATCTCAGTTCACCGGACAGCAGGAAGCTGGAGGGCGCAATCAGCACACTCAGTTTCGTTCCCTTACGAGTCGAGGGAGAACCGGGCGATCCGGCGGATGCGGAACGGCGTCGTCGAAATATCGAGGCCGTTCTCGCGCACGCCGATCACATCCTCAAGTCGCAGGATGAATACGTTCTGAAAAGTCTGGCATGTTTTCTCGGATCGGCGAAGGGAGACCGCTCGCGCGAAATCCTTTGGCAACTGACCGAGCGCCCCGTCTGCCGGGGACAAGCCATCATCTGTCTCTGCTGGCTCGGCGACAAGCGCGACCTTCCTAAGTTGGGGAATATCCTGTTGACAGGCGCGGTTGATGAAGCGGCGGACATTGCCTACCAATTTCCGAGCGCGTTCGGCGACGAAGCCTCCCCCTATCTATTGGAAGCCATGAAAAGCGCCAACAGCAAACGAGTGCGAAACGAGTGCGCGAAAAGCCTCATGAAGCTGAACAAGCTGGAGGGCTTTCTAGCCGCAAAACAGATGATAGAGCAATCGGCGAAAGGGGACAGTTCTGAGGAAGGCGCTCGCGAATACTTCTACAAGGAACTTCACGATAGCGATGGTTCACGAGAAACCTTCTTGAAACTTCTCCAACAGAAGATTGACGAGCTATCCCCGAAACGGGAGTGAGCCGTCCGGGTAAAGCGATATGGTGGGGCTGTTGAAGAAGGGGTGCTGATTTAGAGTCTTCCCCTGAAATCCTGAAATCCGGGTACAGCGACTACATTTCTGCATCTCTCATTTCCCTTTCCGCCCTTTCTTTGCCGGGCGGCCCGCCGCCTTCCGAAAAACCGGAACAATTCGCCATCCTCAAGCCCGTGACTCCACAATACCACACCCATTGAAAAATCCAATCCCCGCTCCCCCCTTGAAAACACGGCGTGGGGAACATGGCGTGTCCCCGCCGGATAAAAAACCATCCTGCCGCCCGCGCCACAATGCGCGCCCATTACCGACGGCTTATCTTTGCGCCTTGAGGATATCAATCACAGGCAGGGGAACCGTCCCGAATCCCTGCCGCATGGCCGGCTCGCCGAAGCTCATCACGCGCGTCAATCCTGCCCTTGAGAGCTGCGGGAACGGGTCCAGCGTGGCGGCGTCAAGATTCTCAAACAGACAGCGCGGCTTCCCCTCGGCATCGCGGACGGCATACGTCGCCTGCAGGCGCGACAATTCGGCCCAATTTATTAAAACGTATTCAACCCCGGACTCGCGCAGAGCGGCCATTGCCCGCTTCGGGTCCTCACGCGCAATACCGAGAATTTCGTCAATGGGATGGCGGTTGAAAACGGTCGGCGCGACGACCGGGAAGCGGGCGTGGAAGGTCCGCGCCTCGCCGATAAACATCGTTTTTGCGCCGCCGCCGGCCTCGTTCAGATAGTCCATCGCCTGCCGATGTTCGAGAATCCCCAGACGGCGCAAAGTTTCCTCGGAAGCGTCAAACCCGGCCGCCGCCTCGAACCCGCCCGTCTGCGCAAGCGACCGCGCGTTTTCAAAGGCCCCGAAGGCCAGCAGAATCCCGACCAGCGCGGGCTTCGCGACTCGCCCCCAACCGCCTTCCCAGAGCGCGTATCCGACGCCTGAGCAGAGCGCAAGCGACGGGAGCGCCCAGGACAGGAACCTGTCAATGCGGTGCGTCGCCAGGAACCACAGCGCGAAGCAGACGGCAAACCAGGCAAGCGAGCCAGCCGTGATTCGAATCAAGGCCGGTTTCTCATCGCGCGAGGGCGTGTTTTGACGCGCCTTCGCAAGCGCGAAAGCGCAGGCAAGCGGGATGAAGACGACCGCCAGCGGATTGACATGATGGTCCGCAAGGCTGCGGGAAAGCAGGAAGTCAACCAGCCGCCCCGGCGCCGAGGAGATGGACAGTTCCCGCCACGAATGCGCCTCCGAAAAACGAACCGCCTGAAGCTCAGTCCAACCCTCCCCCCCAAATATTCCGTAAAGAAAAGGATAGACCGGATTTCCGGTATACGCGGCGTTCTTGACCAGCCACGGGAGGAGCATCCCCCCCGCGCACAGAGCAAAACCCATCAGCGGCGCGATCAGCCTACGCGACTCAACGGACGTCTGCCTGCGGAGCGCAAGCAACCTCCAAGAAAGCAGCGCGAAGGCAGGAACAGCGGCGCAGAGAAGCGCCGGATACTTCGCGCCTATCGCAAATCCGCACATCGCGCCGCAGAGTCGGCAATATCGCCCGGCTCGATCAAAGGTTGATCCGTCGCCCTTCTCCGAAGGGGAGGCAGTGCCTGGCATTGTCAGCGACGCTGCCATTGCAAGCGCGCAGTAACAGGTCACCACGAGCGAGTCGGAATCTGTCGCGATTGAAGCGCAGACCGTCGGGCACACCAGCCAGAACACTCCCGCCCATGCCCCCGCGTCGCGTCCGGTCGCCATGACGCAGAGACGGCCTATCGCCGCCGCCGTGATCGCCGCAAACAGGAGCATGACCAGCAGGCCGACGCGCGCGCCGTCCTCGATCCCGGCGTGCAGCATTCCCGCGTAATAGATCATTTCCGCGTTCTGAGGGAAGTTGGCGAAAACGCTTTCGGGAATTGGCGGAATGCGCCCCGCGAGAACGTATCGCGCCGGGAGTCCGAGGTGATATTCCAGAGCGTCATATTCAAAGGGCGGCGTCTGAGCGGCCATCCAGCCGAAAAACAGAAATATCCCCCCAGCCGCCAGGGCGGGAAATAACCCGCGATTTGCAGGGGCACGTTGCCACGCGCCCACGCCGTCATCCGCATTTCTGTGTGAACGGAAATGATCCTGAATTCGCTCAAACTCTTTAATCGCCGGCTTGAATCCGGCGACAGCCATCGCCAGTTCAAGAACCCATATCTGCGGGAAACCGAGACATCCCAGGATCATGATCCCGATTGACAGCGCTCCCAGGCCGGAAGCGACCCCGAAGATGACGCGCTCAAACGCGGAGTCAGGCTCGGCGCGAAGCAGGCTCATCAGGCGAAGCCCCCCGCAGAAAGCGGCCAGGACGATGACACAAAGGTGGGCCAAAGGCAGAATCACCCGCGAAAAGGCGTTCGAAAGAAACTCGAAGCGGTAGCCCCCGTCCCCGAACCATTCCATCCCCTCGCCCTTCGCGGGCCAGCCCAGCGCCCAGAGGATCAGGAACACGGCAGCGGCAATCCCCGCCAGAATCGTCGTAAGACCCGGCGCGCCGGAGTTCCGCGATTCAGATTCATCCGGATCGCCGTCGTATGGTTTTTCCCTTGTTGTGCCTTCGCGCTTAGCCATTCGGGCCGGAGTCCTATTCCTTCCCCTCCATAAGTCGTTTCGCGCGGTCGGCGGTCGCGCTGCCTTCGAACAGGCGTATGACGCCCTTTCCTGCGACGGACGCCTTGTCCGGCTGGCGGCTGCTCTGATAGTTCTTCAACCACATCATGAGCTTTGCGGCCTCCTCCTCGCATCGCGCGTTGAACAACTCCTCACCCGGCTCAAGGAGTTTCCATATCCCGCCCTTGACTTCGATCCGATCCCCCTCGATCCTGTAATCGCAGCCGACGCGAAGCATGCCGGCTTCAAGAAGCCTGGCCCTTTGACTTTCAAACGCGGCGTTGTAAGTCTCGATCCGATCTTCCGTCTTTCTGTGCTTCGCAGCCGCGTTGTTAATTTTGGCCTGGACCTTCTGTGATTCCGCCTCCAGTTCATCGTTCTTGGACCGCAGTTCGCCCTTGGATTCCTTGAGGTCGCTTTCAAGTTCCCCGCGTTTTTCGTCGAAGGATTTATCCTTTTTGCCCTTGTTCTCCCTGGCTTCGGCAAGTTTCTTCTGAAGGTATGCGATCTCGTCCGTCTTTCGCCTCATTACGGTCCTGGCCCACTCCTCCTGCGTGGGGCCGTGGTGTCGGGCCATGTATTGCTCCGCGATTCGCCTGTCCTCATCGGCCCGTTTGATCCTCTCCTCAAGCAGTAGAATCCAGTCCTCGCGGGGGTCTTTCTGCTTCGCGCTTTTCTCCTTCGTCTCCTCCTCGAGTTTCTTGGACCGGTCAAGGTTTGATTGCTGCATCTTCTTCAAATCCTCGACCGACTCCCTGTGGCCGTCCATCTCCTGCCCGAGCTTTCCGGCCTCGGCGATCAATGCCTCGTATTCCTTGTATGCCGCAAGGAAGTCAGTCTTCTTCCCGTCAATCTCCAGTTGAAGGCGGCCAAGTTTGAAACGCGCCGCGCGGTATGCCTGCTGACTGCGCGCTTCAGCCTCCCGTCCGGCTAAAGCCGCCTGACAAAGAAACACAAGGCACGCCAGCGACGCAACGACAGAAAGCATTGACGTCTTCATTCCTGTTTCCCCCTGACGACGTTCCGACGGACGCGGGTGGTCTTTTTACCTCCGCTCAACTTAGTATATTACGCCACGGCGGGAACGCCAACAATCCCGTAATGCGTTCACAGACTTATTCGCATCCCGTCATGCGCGCATTCCAACCCCGGGTTTGTCCGCGCAATGCGCTCCCGCTCCTCTATCGTGAATCCAGCCTTCATGCTCCCCCCAATCCATCGGTGGCAGGACAGGTGCGTCAGGATGCACCGTGGGACGCCCGTCTGCCTCCAGAACTCGACCGCTTCCGGCACGGAGAAATTCCATCGCGCCTCGTCCCGCTCGTCCATCGTGGCCTCAAGTATTAGCAGGTCCAGTCCCCTGAGTCTCCCGGCGGTCTTTTCGGGCGGGACGGAACTGTCAACCAGGTATGCGAAGCTGCGCTCGCCCTTGAAGACAAAGCCGACGCTCTCCTCAGTGTGCGTCGTCTTGACAACCTCCCATCCGCCGTCGGGAAGATCGAAAGCGTTGCCCGGCCCTATCGGATGAAGGTTCACGACCGGCTTGACGTATTCAAGCTCCCGGTCGAAATGCGACATCGCCTGCCTGGGGACGTAGACCTGCACGGGCGGCCATTTCGCGCAGGAGGCGATCAACCTCAGCCCGCCCAGCCCGGCGACGTGGTCGTAATGCCAGTGCGTGATGAAGATGCGGTCAACGCGGCGGATTCCCGCGCGCTCAAGCTGATCCTCCATGTCCGGCCCGGCGTCAATCAGAACGGTCTCCCGCCCGATCACGGCTGCGGACGCCCGAGTACGCTTGAGCGCCGGGTTGCCGCGCGCCGCTTCGCAGGTCGCGCAGTCGCAGAAGTGAGCCGGGATCCGCATCGCAGCCCCGCTCCCCAGGAAAAGCAGTTCCGGTCCCGTTCGCGTTTCTGTTTTCATTATTCGATCCTGTTTGGCCTGAAGGACCAGGACTGAAGCCTGTTCATTGTCATGAGCCTGTCGGCGCTCATGTCCGGCGGGAACATGCACCATCCATACCAGTTGCGGCGGAAGTCTTCGGCATCTGCCTCCGTCGGAAATGGCGATGACGCCGGAATCGCGGACATCTCGTTGTCGGCAAGCGCCTGCGCCGCATACCGGAACCACCCTCCCGGCGTCGCGTCAGCCTTGCCGAACGCCAGGCGGTCGGGCATGAACTCGCCGGCAAGCTGTGCCTCCGCCGCGCGCGCCAAAATGCCCGGAGACGCCCCATCCGCCGGAACATCCCGCTCCGGCAATCCGGGCAGTCCCTTCGGTCCGAGCAACTGCCGCACCGGAACAATCGGCTTCTCAGGACGCGCCAGAACATGCGTCATCATCGCCATCACCTCAGCGGCTGACAGCGGAACGCCCCCCACCGCGGCCCCCCTGATCGTGTTCTCCAGCGCAAGCTCCCGGGCAAGTTGGATTACAGCCTCTCTGGGCAATGACTTCGGACGCTCCAGCGATTCACGCTGGATCAACTCGTCGTAGGTGATGACCTCGATGGACGGCTCATTCGCGCAGAACTCGTAAATCTTCTCAATGTTCGCAAGCGCGTATTCCAGCGTTTCCCTCGGGCGTGGGGGCGGGATTTTCCACTCCTCCGGCGGCAGGTGAGCCTGCCCGACCTCCGGCCACTCCGCGTTGTAGAGATACGTCGGGTGATCGCAGATGAGAACATATTCCTCTGTCTCCAGCAGTCTCTCAAGCTGCCGGCGTTTTTCCTCGAACGTCGCCCCCGTGGCGAAATCGTCGAGCCAAAGGCTGTACCTGACGTGCATGCAGCCGGCGCAGTGATGAACGCCCCGCTTGTTCCAGACCAGCGGACTTCCCGCGACGAGGCGGAAACCAAGCCGCGCGCTCGCCCACACCCCGTTGGCCGCCGTGTCGCAGTATCCCGGCGGAAGCGTCACGGGCAGGTGGTCGCGCCTGAACGTCTCCATGACCCATTCCATGCCTTCCCGTTCACGCTGGATGAAAAGCTCCGCCCCCTCGTCCCAGCCGGTCTTGCTCAACTCCTCTGCGATCACGGGTTTGATGCCGTGTGAGCGGCTGTGGAAACCGATCTCGTGAGGCTCGAAAGTGGCGATCTGCCGCGGGGTTGCCAGCCTTTGCATGAACTTCGCCCGCAGGCCGACCGTGCAGAAGCTCCCCCTCAGGCCGCGCCGGGTGAGCGCCTCGGCCAGTTGGACGGCCGTATCAATGCTGCCGGGGACGAGAAAATCCTCGTGATCGAACGTGAAGATGACGGATGGCATTGTCTTGCGACTCCGTTTAGCGGTATTTCAGGTTCGTCAACAATATACACCGTCTATCGGGCGAGTTCATCCCGAGTTCTTCGGGTTCCGTCCGGCGGCTTCATGTGCTATCATCCATCATGAGGAAAAGCCCTTGGACGATTCCAATACAATAAGCCGCAGGCAGTTGATGGTTCAAGCCGGCCGGATAGGAGCCGGGCTTGCCGCCGCTTCGCTCCCCGCAATCGGAGCAGTGGAATCCGGTAACAGACCGAACTTCCTTGTTCTCCTTACTGACGATCAGCGATGGGACGCGATTGGCTGCGCCGGCAATACGATCATCCGGACGCCAGAGATTGACAGGCTCGCGCGCGAAGGCGTCATGTTCGAGAACGCCTTCGTCACAACCGCCATCTGCGCCGCGAGCCGCGCCTCAATCCTGACCGGTCTTTACGAACGAACGCACGGATTCACGTTCGGAACGCCGCCGTTGCGGGCCGACCTTGCCGCAATGAGCTACCCCGCCATGCTTAAGGCAGTCGGCTACCGGACCGGACTTGTCGGCAAGTTCGGAGTCGTTGTCGAGAAGGGCGGCGTTGAGCGCATGTTCGACGTGTTCAAACCCCTTGACCGAAACCCGTATTTCAAAGACGTTCCGGGGGGAAGACGACACCTGACCGACATCGAATGCGACGAGGCGATATCCTTTCTCAGGGGATGCCGGAAGGATCAGCCCTTCTGCCTGTCCGTCAGCTTCAATGCCCCCCACGCCGAGGACGGCGACCCGAAACAATACTTCTGGCCGGAGACGGTTGACCATCTTTATCGCGACGCCACAATCCCGGTCCCGAAAACGGCAACGCAGGAGGATTTCGAGAAGCAGCCCGAATTCCTTCGGAATTCGGAAAGCCGGGTCCGGTGGCGTTGGCGCTTCGACGAACCGGAGAAGTATCAGCAGATGGTCCGGGGGTATTACAGGATGATAAGCGGCGTAGACGCGGCAATCGGGCGGATACGCGCGGAGCTTGAGCGCCAGGGTCTTGCTGACGACACGATCATCATCTTCATGAGTGACAACGGCTACTTCCTGGGCGAACATGGTTTTGCGGACAAGTGGCTGATGTACGAGGAGTCGGTCCGCATCCCGATGATAATCCTTGACGGGGGAAGGATGCTGAGCCGTCCCGCCGGAAGCCGGATCAGGCAGATGGCGCTCAACGTGGACGTCGCCCCGACGATTCTAGCTGCTGCCGACATTATGGTCCCCGACGCCATGCAGGGGATAGCGTTGCAGGGGCTTCCGCGCAATGATTCGACCGAAGGATGGCGCAATTCATTCTTTTACGAACACCTGTTCAACCACAAGGGAATACCGAAAAGCGAAGGCTTCCGAACGGAGCAATGGGCCTATATGCGCTACTTTGAGCAGAAACCGGTCTATGAAATGCTCTACGATCTGAAAAACGATCCGGGTGAGGAAAACAACCTGGCCGGCGATCCGGCGCGCCGCGAAATACTGGAAAAGATGGCCGCGTCCTGTGCAGAATTCAGAAGGCAATACGAAAACGACCGCGACGAACTCAGATAACTAGGGGTGTGCGACCGCATTTTTTGCGGTTGCCCATGCGAGGTTTTCCTCGATGGCAGCGTTGTTGCGCGTATGTAAATCCAATTCGGGATTCGAACACATGTGACGGCGCCTTTTCATGCGCGCTCTTGATCGCCGCATTTCGCGCTATCCCAGCGCTTCCTTCACGGCTTTCAGGAATCCCAGCCCGTGCCGCTTCTCCGGCAGGAGGTAGCAACCCTCGGTCCATTCGTTCCAGGCATTGATCAGGACGGCGTTTGGCGTCGGGCCCGTTTGCTCGACATGCCGGCGGGCCATGCGGCAAAGCTCCTTGAAAAGTTCCGGCGTGTTGTCCTCGATGACCGATATGTAGGGATAATCGCGGTTCCCGCTCAGCGGCGACGGCGGAAACGGCCAGGAGACGCTCTTCTCGCAGCGCGGGGTGACGTCCCATCCCATTGTTATTACAGGGAAATACGGCAACGCCGTTGCTGACATCGCCGCCCATCGCTCCTGATGCTTTACGATCAGATCCTCGTAACGCTCCGTCAGGTTCTCCGACACCTTCCCGCTGGAGATGATGTTGTAAAAGGTTGTGCTGTCGAATCCGGCCTCGCGGAACGTGGGGACGTGTTCCGCGCCCCACGACATTGCGTTCAGGTGGAACCGGGGAAGGCCCGATTTCTCCAGATGGCGGTTCATCCGGTCGAAGACGTCCCGGAAGCCCTTCGGCCCGCCAAGCTCCTGAATGGCGTGAATGGGATTGAACATGCTGAAGAACAGCCGCCCCTCCACAGTCCAGTAATTCGGCTGGCGGAAGTAATGCTCAATGCAGTAGTCCATCACACGCAGCGTGTCCTTCAGCGAGTGGCGGCAGGGGAGCCATGAGTTCCACTCCCTGCCGAACGGCGCAGGGAAGTAGTCCGCCCAGTGATGGTTCGCCCACATGAGGCAGAACTTGAGGCGGTTGCGGTTCGGGGCCTTCAGGAAGCCATTCTCAAGCGCCTCCTCCATAATGCGGACGCCGCTGTACCAGTACCAGTCAATCATGAAAACGTCTATGCCGTGGTCCGCCGCCAGATCAATCTCCCGCGCGGCCCACGCGGGATCGCTCTCGTCGAAACAGCCCCATTCCGGCTCAAGCGGCTGATGATGCCCAGGGAAGCGGGGGACGGCCGTCCGCAGCAGTTCCCACTCGCACCAGCCTTCGCCCTTCCACGAGCCGGCGTGGTCGTAAGTGTGCCAGAGGGGACAGTAGACCGCGACGACTTCGGGACGTTTTCCGGCTGCGGGCATGTGATTGATCCTCGGTGATGGAGAGGTTGCTTATCGGCAGAGACTATTGAGGTAGTCCTCAAGATTTGTGTAACCGTCGCCGTCGGCATCAGATTTCCCGTCGTCAGGATTTTCAGGATTCAAGCCCTTCGCTTTTTCCCAGGCGTCTGGCATGCCGTCACGGTCGGCATCCGTCGGGGGCGCTTCGTTTTTCAGTTCCGGCCAGCCGCCGACCTCGTCCTGAGAGTCTATCATCCTGCCGGTGCGATTGCGGGCGTCGGCGATTATTCGCTGATCAACGGCATCGCGCCGCAACGAGGCCCCCGCGCTGCGCAATACAAGTTCCAGCGCATCTCCCGCCGTCTGCGTCGCTGGCGCGTTGTCTCCGAGATCGGGTTGCGGGGCCTTCCAGTCGGCTAATGTGCCGGCGTATTTGTACTTCCCCCCCTTCAGCCAGCGCTCGAAATCCAGCGAGGAGTAGTTGTCCCGCGTCCATCCGCCATTGCCTTCGAATACGTTGCCTGACATGAAGCCGTGCGCGGCGTCCGGCAGGCATCCTTTCATGGCGATGGGCTTGCGCTCCGGCTCGGTCTCCGGCCCCGGACGCCAGTAATTGTTGACCGCGTTGATGAAGTGATCGCAGAAGTTGGCCGTGCCGCTCCAGTTGTAGATCACGTTGTTGCGGAAATCCACTGTCGTGATGGCGTCTCCCGGGTCTGCGCTGCCCAGCGTGGGATGCCTGTCCCGGCTTGTGGTGAAGATGTTGTGATGCAGCGATAAAGGCCCGTCAGGCTCCCGATACGACGCGCACATGGCGTGCGGGCCTTTTTCGTGGATGCTGTTGTGCAGGGCTTCGCTGAGGATGCACCATTGCATGGTGAAATTTCCGCCTGCGCGCAGATCGTGATTGCCGTCTACTCCCCAACTCAGCGACACATGATCTAGTATCACGTTATCTATATCGTTTGTGGTCAACGTGTCGTAGCCGCCGGGTTTCTTGTTCTTATCGCCGAGTCTGACACGGATATAACGGACAATAACGTCATGGCAGTTCTTCATGCCGAGGGTGTGATCCCGCAGGCAGATGCCGTCGCCGGGCGCGGTCTGACCGGCGATAGTCAATTCCGACACTCCGATTTCGAGTTCCGAGCGGAGTTGTATCGTTCCTGAAACGTCGAAAACGATTGTGCGGGAACCTTTTGCCGTTCGTATGCCGTGGCGCAGCGAACCGGGGCCATCATCATCGAGATTCGTCACGTGATAAACGTCTCCGCCGCGTCCGCCCCTGGCGAAGCGTCCGAAGCCCTCGGCGCCCGGAAATGCCATCTGCTGCCCGGCATCGGCGCTCAATTCGGCCGCGATAACTGACAGGACAAGCGCCGCTATCAGCCCGGACGGCGCCGGCAGGAAGGATGTTTTTTCTCTTGTCGGTTCAATCATATTCTCCTCCGCCCTTACGGGAAATTGCGCCGGATTCCATCCAGTCAAGCTCTGCGACAAGCCCCAGGTGGTCTGATCCGGGGATGCTTTTCTTTTCAAGCCGCCGCGTGACGAAATGTGCGCTGTGCAGAACATGGTCCAGCGGAATCCGCATGAAGTTGGGGAGAAAGCTCGGGAAGGTATGAAACAGTCCGATGCCTTCGCGGGCGTTCGCAAGGCCGCCTTCCGAAATCAAGCTCTTGTAGTGGCGCGAGAACATCGTCATGTTCAGGTCGCCCATTACCAGCGCCGGACCGCCTGCTGAGCGAACTGCCGCCGCGATTTCGTGGATGGAGCGATTGCGTAAGCGCCAGAGGCGCGCCGGATCGCCGGGCGGGAATGGGTGAGCGGCCACCAGCGTCACATCCCGGCCTTCCCACCGGAAGGCGATTCTGCGGCAGCGCGGCAGGTTCAGGCCATCGTCGCCCGTTCCGCCGGCGATAATCGGCAGGCGGCTGAGAATCAGGAGGCCGTAGTCGGTCAGCGCGTCCGGCTGTTCGATGAAGCCGGGGTATTGCGCGCGCAGGGGCTGGAGGCCTTCGATCCATTCCGGATTGACCTCCAGCACGACAAGAACGTCCGGAGATATCTCGCGGACGAAGCGGATGAAGGCCGCCTTTTCAGGATTCTCGCGCAGAACGTTGGCGACGCATAGCACAAGTCCGGGCTTTCCGGGGACCGCCGGGTCGGCGCGGAGCGTTTGCGAACCGGCGGTCAGCCCGCACCAGGGCAGAACCTCGACGGCGTTGATCGCCGCCGCAATCGCGGGAAAGATGATCCTGCGTCGGAGCCGCTTCGATTCAAGGCAGACGCCGGCGATACTCAGAACCGACAGGATCAGCAGTTGCGTCCGGTAGAATGACAGAACGTCCAGACAAATGTCGAGCAGGTCAATGCCGGTGATTGCAAAATGTGCCGCGACCGTCATCATGAGCAGGACGACGCCTGCAATAGCGGAAAGGCGGGCGAGGGCGGTGGTCCGACTTGGTTCGCCCCTCACCCGTCGCTTCCTGACGGAAGCGCCGCCCTCTCCCGAGGGAGAGGGGACAAATACACAAGAATCCCTATGTTCCGGTTCGGGGGGCACGGGGTCACGCTTTTCCTTCCGCCACCTGCCGCGCTAGCTCAGAGCATTTCGCCCACCGGTAACGATCACTCATGTGTTTGTTGATGCGGCCGAACAGATCCCGCAATCCGGCCAATCCCGCCCTGCTGCCGCCGGAGTTGATTGACTGCCAGTGTGTGTGGAACGTGATCGGGCATCCGGATTTCGCAAGCTCGACCAGCCGCCCGGTCTTGCCGTCCGCCGAAATAAGGTCGTCTGTTCGCGGCTCGGCGCCCTTCTGCGTGTCCCAGATGAAGTCCCCCCCCCCGCTGACTATGCTGACGACCCATTCGCTTCCGTCATCGCTGCGATAGGCGACGCGGTGGTCGAGCGACGGTGATTTCGTGTCAATGTGCAGGAAATACCACGTCTTCTTTCTTCCGTTGACCAGTTTCTGCGCCTCCAGTATCGCGCGGATGTAGAAGTCCTCCCGCTCTCCGCCAAGCGCCCAGGGGGAGGTCACGCCGGTCGCGTCAATGCCGACCCGCAGAAGAATGTTGAGCGACAGCGCGATATAGGCCGTCATGGTTTCGCAGTCAATGTGCGCGAAGTAGACGTCCTCCCGCTCGTTCAGCAGAATCTCCGGATTGCGGATGTCCACCGCGTTCCAGTGCGTGAGGATTTCCGGGGTGATGTCGAATCGCTCCGCAATCCTGTCCCGCGCGACCGAGACGAAATCCACGACGACCTCGTCCCAGACGCCGCGCACATGGCGGTCAATGCGGCCCTGGCCCATCGGGTAGGGAATCAGGCTGAACTTGCCCATGACTCCGAACTCGTCGAAGAGATCGGCCACGCGATGGATAAGGTCGCCCGGGATCATCCGGGGATGCGGTTCCGGGGCAAGGTGGAAAAACGACGGGTTGTAGCCGGGACAGGGATCGTCCACGATAAGGCACATCAGTTGCCTGTCATCAATGCGGTTTTCCATGTTGACGCCTCCCAAACGCTATTTTATCCACACGACGCGGAAGTCGAGAGGTTGAAGTTCCATGTTGAAGACGCCGCCCGGAAGGGCGATCATCTCGCCGGAGATGACCTCTGTTCCGGCGACGTTCTCCGGCAATCCCATCGCGGCCAGATCGAACCGGGCCTCCGCATTGTGCGCGCCCTTGCCCAGGTTCGAGATCACGGCTATGCAGCCTTTGCCCTTGCGCAGGTAGAGGCTGACCTTCGTTTCCGGCGAATCGGTCTTCACGAGCGCCTCGTTCTTCCAGTATGGCAGCCAATGAGCTTCCCTGCGCCCGAATTCATCCATCGCCTTCCAAAGTTGCGGCGACATGTCGTAGGTGTTGCGCGTGAGGACGTCGTGAAGGAGCGTGAAGCTCATCGCCTCGCGCATCGTGTACGGACGATCATAACAGAGGAACTCCGCAGGGATTCCCCACTGGTGGCCCATGAACTCGCAGCGGAAAGCGTCAAGCGGGATCAACTGGAAGACGTCGGCTCCGCGCGGAATGCTGCCGAATTGTTCGCCGTCCCAATAGCTCGTCGCGAACGCGATGCTGGGCGTGGTCATGCAGGTGGACTGATGGACGTTGACCTGCCCGTCCGCCTTGCGGGTTTTCACGATCGTATAAATCCGCCGCATCATCTCCCGCGCCGGGAAGATTGCGTAACCCGCCTCGATTCCCCCGTTCGGCTTCTCGTATCCGCACCCGTGCAGCCGGTTGGCGCACTGCCAAGGATTCGCCGTCCCGTCCAGGTAGACGCCGTCAATGTCGTATTCGTCCATCATGCGAGCGATTCCGTGGGCCATGAAGTCCTGCCACGCGCTCCTGTAGCAGACGATGTAGGCGTTCTGCTCCGGCTGGCGGTGATATCCTCCGGCGCGCGGATATGTCAGACACTCCTCGTTGTAAAGCGGCCACTCCGGGGCGATGTTCGAGATTTCGTAGCCGAAGTACGGCAGCACCTGGATGTTGCGCTCGTGGCAGGCCTTCACGAGCGCCTTCAGCTTCTCGCCGTGGGTCGTCGAGGTGTAATTCTGTATGTCCGTCCAGTGCTCGTGGAAGCAGATCGTGCGCACGCCGATGGACGCGAGATGATCCAGATAGCTCATCTTTCCGGAGCCTGCCTTCGACGCGAGACAGTTGCCGAAACGCCCCTTTGCGAATTCAATCTGCCCCGTCACCAGCCCGGATATCCCTTTCATGGGCATGGTCTGCAATTTCCCGTCCGGCTTGAATCTCTCGTCAAGTTGATCGAGAAGAAGCGTGTGCTCATCGGCCTCCGGCGGTTTGGTCACGTCGAATTTCAGGCGCGGGACGTCCGATATGCGGATTGCGTCAACGTCGAAATGCCCCGGCTTGACGTCGAAGACAAGCTCCGCCCCGCGCGGGTCGGACGACACGCTGCCCGTGTGAAGCTTCGACCCCAGGCGTTTTCCGTCAACCCAGACGCCGATGGTAGTCCCCCACGTCAGCGCCACGTGATGCCACTCGCCCGGCTTCCATTTTGAGGCGGTCCCGACGATGATCGGGTACGCTCCCCCCTCGCGCGAATAAACGCGCATCCCCCGGTCGTCAATGTTCCAGTAAAGCCCGATGCGGTCGTCGTTCGGAAAGACCACCGTGAACAGGTCGCGGTTCAGCGCGCCCTTGTTGCCCGGCTCTTCGATGGGAACGTCCGAATCGAAGTTGTTGCGGACCCAGACCTCAAGCGTTCCTTGTCCGAAATTGATGTTCCCTTCTGCGGGATAGATGATCCGCCCGCTCGGCGCGTAGGGCTGATCCTGGATGCCGTAATTCCCGGCGTGGCAGATTCGATAATCCCAGACGTCCTTGTCCGGTGTTTTAACCGGCGTCGCCTGGAACCCGAACGTGAACTCAATAGGCTTTGCAGTTTCGGCGCGGGATGAAATCACATTGATGCTGAGTATTACTATGTCATTTTCATGGATAATCCTGGTGACTTCGTTCCTGTCCGCCGGATTGAAATTCCGGTCGGATTCGCAGAACCATGAGAATCCTCGTTCCTCGTCCCCGATCCATACATAAGGCTTGAACGGGAATGCCGTGTCCCTGTCCGGGAAGGCCCCGACGTTGAACGAGCTGTTCCACTTGCCGGGGAAGTGATACAGGTAATTCGCGTATTCCTTCCTGATGGGCACGTCCATCCGGAAGGAGTCAATCGCCTTGCCCTTTGCGTCAAGGCGGAAATCAGAGCGTATCAGGCCGTCGAATTCGACTGTGGTCTTCGAGAGTATCGAACAGTCTTCGCCGGACGCCTCGGATTTCAGCACGGCCTTCGTTTCCGATTTCTCCATGCATTCGACAGCCGTCTTTGTAAATTTCTGCTCCACGCCCCCGCTGACCACGCGGAACTCAATCGGCCCGGCTAGGATTTCCGCGCTTCCGATAGTGACTTTCGCCGGCCCGGGAAGTCCCGCGAATTCGTAGCTCCTGCCGGAAACCTTAACCGTTCGCCCGGCGACCTCAATCGGCGTCCATGGCGGCAATACCTTGTCGGTGAAGCCTTGCTTCGAACCAAGCCATTCAGGTTTGCCCGTCGTAATGAAGGGGATTTCTTTGTTGAAGATAGTTTTATCGCCGGAGATGAACGCGACGTTCGCAATGTAATCTCCGGGAGCGAGTTCCGCCGTTCCGATCTCGATGTCAGCCATGCCGGTATTACCCAGATCAACCTTTCTCGACAGCGTCGGTTTGCCGCCTTCCTTCGGCCTGAACTCGACAACGCAATCCCCCGCCGGCAATGGAATCCCAATGCCGGTCGCGTCAATCTCAAGAAGCGCCGCCTGTCTCAAGGCGAGCGTCTTCAACCGTACGTTCAGAGGCTCCGGAACGCTGATCGGCGCGACGGCGCGCCAGAATATCTTCCTGGCCTGATCGGAAACAGCGACCGCAGCCAGAAAATCGCCCGTCATTCGGAATCCATTCGCCTTCGGCCATTCCACGCTGAACCTGATCGGTTCGTCCGCCACGGTCTTCGCTTCCGTCTCGATGATATTCTTCGCGGGTTTTCCGGAGGACAACTCCGAGACAGTCATGCGAACGGTGGAATTGCGGGGCGCTCTTGCCGGGATTTCCAGACGATCGTCCTTCAGCAAAGGCGCGCCGGCGACGCTGCACGGCAATGCCCCGGACGTGAAAAGCAGATGTCCGAACCTGCCCGGCTCATGGAGGGTTTCCAGCACCGACACCCATGCAAATACCCCCTGCCGCGGCGTCTGCCTGTCCCATGCCGCGTTGAAACCCCAGAGATCGCCGTCTGTCGGCTCCTTGCCGAGCGAGGCGTAGGGGATTCGCAGCAGGGCGGCCCAGCCGCCCATGCGGATTTCAGTCTTCGCGTCCCACTCGACACTCCATGAGCCGTCCTTTCCCCTGGAATCCCATTTTGCTCCGGCGGCGTTGACGATGAATTGGTAATAAATCGAATGCGAATGCCCCGGATCAATGAAGACCTCGAACGCGTCGTCATCCCAGACATTGCCGTCTCGCCCGCGCGCGTCGGCTTTCGGCTTCGCCCCCTCCGGCAACGGCATGAAGGCTTGAATGATGAGAGCGTCTTTGAGCCTGCCGACCAGAACGGTCGGTTGAATCGGATCAACCTTCCGGCTTGAAATATCATGGAAGAAGCACGCCGACGCGGCCGATTTCCACGCGGGAGATTCGGGATCGAAGGAGCCTGCCGCATCATCTCCGAGAGAACAAGCGATGGTTATCGGTATCCAGTCGTCCTCAAGACTGCCTGCGCGACTAAACGGCGCCGATAATACAGCCGAGGCGATCAGGATCACCATTACCGGGATAATTGTCCGGGCAAGGATCATTGCTGTCCTACCTCAAGAATTCCTTTATGAATGACTGCTCCGTCAAGAATAACAGCCGCGCGCAGTTCCGCCAATCCCCACGGCTTCAACTTTCCCGGAAGGCTCAAAACGGTTTCTGTTATCCTGCCGTCCGAATCGCTCTTGTGCGAGGTGAACTTCGAATAGTCTACCATGATCGCCTTCCCGCTGCCTTCGCGGAACAGCATCAGCCCGAAATGATGTCCCGCTACGCGAAGACCGCTGGCGTTCGCATACACTGCTCGAATCTCTGAGCCTTCAGCGCGAACTTCGCTCACGGAAAACCCCTCCGGAACGGGCGGAATCTCCAGTCTGCTGATCCTGACCGCGCCTGAAAGAGGCGCGCCACCCACGGGAACATCATAAAACACGCCAGCCATTGACAGGGATTCACCCTCGGCAAAAAGGCTCCCGCGCGATCTGCCGAGTGAATCATAAAACAGTCCCGGGACTCCGCTCATGCGCAGAGTCCGCAATCCGATCCTGTCGCCGCCGTGATCGAATGCGATGTTCTTTGCGCTTATGAGGACAGCCTCGCCGATTCTCCGAACCTCAACCGGGAATGACGCTCTGTTCCCCGGTATCGCTTCATATCGCGCTTGCCCGCCGGGCTTCTCCGCCGGCGCTGCCAGTGGCGCAGCCAATGTCGCCCACGCGGTCCAACATCCTTCGGAGATTTTTCTTACCGGAGTCACAATGAATCTAAGATCGTCAAGTCCGACCTGCCCGAAGCTCGCGACCGCGCTGGGCGTGTGAACCGAGAAATGCCAGACTACAAGCGGTTCCGGTTCCAAGACCGGCGCAGCGTCGGCGGGAGTCGTCTGGAATTCGACGTCTGTTTCAAAATCGCCGATTTTCTCGCCTTCCGTCAGCCAGACGTGTCCGAAAATCCTGACCCCCGGACAGCAGGACATTCCCCTGATCCGAAGGCGATATTTTCTTCCGGGCGCCATCGGCTCGCTCGGGATGACCGTCATGAAACGCCTGTCCGCCGAAAGTGTTACGCGATTGGCGAATGGAGGCTCCGCATCAAGCGTCATCCCGCTGGCGCTGAATCCGGCTGATATTGTATCCCCCCCTTTGCGGAGCAGCAGCCTCAGCGTTATCGGCGCTTCAACCGGAACGCCGCTGATCGTCGCTTCATCACTTATGAAGCTTCCACCCGGTGTGACCCAGAAAAGATGGGTTCCGTCGCGCGGGAGATCTTCTTCCGGCTCCGCGCAGACCCGGGCGGATATGGATTCAAGCGAGCCGGGAGCGTAAGGAATGCGAACTATCCTCCCGTCCTGGACCGCAGCGACAAGTCCCTCCCTGCCGAGCGCGATATTGGCATTGACGTCGTTGTCGTCATTCAGGGACAGATCAATGGAGTATCGCCTGTTGCCGTCCTGCGTAATGCAGAACACCTTGCCCTCGCCGTTGCCGAAATATACGTTGCCGTCGCCGTCTACGGCAGGCGATCCGCGAATGGCGTCAAGCGTCTCGTATTTCCATTTCAGGGACGCCTTCGATCCCTCATCGCGAAGCGCCAGCATCCCGCCGTCGCATACGCCGACATAAAGCGTTCCGTCGGTCCCAACGGCGGCCCCGCCATATATGTATTCGCCGGCGTCGAATCTCCATCTTTCCTTCCCCGTTATGGCGTCCAGCATGTAGACATTGCCGTCAAAACTCGTGAAGCAGATGCCGCCGTCCCTTGTAATAACGGGGGATGAACTGACAATTCCCCTTGTGGGAGTTTTCCAGAGCAATCCGCCATCGCGGTCAATGCCATAGCAGTTGAAATCCAGGGAGCCGAAGAAACGCCTGCCCGCCGCGTCAGTCGGAACCACGCTCCAGACCATGCCGCCGGTCGGGAATGCGTACTTCAATGAACCGCGTCCATCCAGGACGTAGACGTGGAAGTCATCGCACGGGGCGAATATCGCGCCGTCCGGCGAAAGGCTGACATTGCCTTCAAACCAGCCGACAATCTCCACGCGGTCGGATCGCGAATTTCTCGCGGCAAAGCGCCAGATTTCGCGCCCGGTTGAGGCGTCGAGGGCATAAACATGTCCGTCCGCGCTCGGGATATATACCCGACCGTCAGCGGACAAAGCCGCGCCGCTGTCAATAAGCCTTCCAGTTCGGAACGACCAGCGCAGCCCGCCGTCCCGCCCTATGGCGTAGAAAAATCCGTCGGCTGATCCGACATAGACCGTGTCATCGGCTCCAACGACGGGCGCGGAATAGACCGGTCCGCCGGTCTGAAAGGCCCATGCCCGCGCCGGCGATTGTCCGCGCATGAGAGACGGCCTTATCTCATCCGCTCGTCCTGAATTCAGTTCGTCACGCCTCGCGCCAGGCCAGGGAGCTTTGCTGTCATAACCATTTCTGCCATTCTCTGTTGCCGAACAGGCGGACATCATAAATGCCGCCAGAGCTATCAAGAAAATATTCTTCACCGCTTCGGACCTCCATCCCCCCCGATAACTGGAACCATTAAGCACATCTCCCGACAGTCATCGCCCATGCGCGCAACACGAATCAGTATAACTCAATCTCGCGCACCACAACGACTCTTTCCCGCGCTTTCGCATCCGGCGTCTGCGGCTTACTCTGGCTTTCTCCGTCATCGTGCGCCGACTCGATGAATAACCTGAGCGCTGACGTCTTGAACGGACGAAAATCAAATCTGACACAGAAGGACTCGTCGCCACCCGTATAGATTGGATTTCCGCGGACAGGCTGTATCACGTCCGCCCATTTACCGCCGGAAAGGGCCTGTATCCGAAAATCCTTCGGGCTGCATCCCGCGCAGTTACTTCCGTCGTGCGACAGGCAGCCGAAATACAATCTCGCCTGCCTTACGACTCGCTCCTCCGGGAAGGCGACCTCCAACCAGTTTGACACTCCCTCCCCATGCCATGAGGACGACTCGCTCAGGACTCCGTCAATCGCCTTGTCCGGCGCGTAATCGCCGCCCCCTGCGGTTTTCATGGCCTTTGCGCTCCCCCCCCGCGCCGCGCCTGCCAGATTCCCCCGTTTGCGCTCATCAACCAGATACATCCCGGGAGGCTTTAAACGATAACGCGGCCAATGACCCGGTATCCCGACCGTTCGGACCGGCAATTCGTCGCCTATCGGAAGCCATCGCGCCTTCCATGATGCGTCGCTTACGATTCGCATCTCATTGCCGCCGTATCTGACCACTCCTTCGGCTAGGAACGCCCCGATTCCGCCCGGCGGCGACGTTGCTTCAACCTTGATTGTATTCGCGCCCCTGCGCAGAAAACTCGTGATTACGTACGTCTCAGCCCTCCACCAATCAGTGTCGAAACTGATGACTCGCCCGTTAACCTCAAGCTGATATCTCTGGTCGGCGGTGACGCTCAACCACGCGAACTCCGGCTCGGCGTCAAGCTGCAACTCCCGTCGGAACTCCACGCGTCCCCCGGGCATGGCGAATCCGCCGAACGGTTCGATATCGCCCTTTGTCAAAGCAGATACGCACTCCGGAAGGGCCGCCTCGGCCACGCCTAGGTCGCGCGCCTTGCCCAGTATTGATGAAAGAGCGTTCCGGTCCGGAAGCGAGGGTAGCATGACGCTCATGCCTGAAGCCGCGTCGCTTATCTCCGCGCAGGAACGGATGACTTCGTCAATGATTCCTTCGCCGCGCAGTCTTTCTGCAATTCGCGCATAGGCGTCCGCAAGCTCCCTCGATACGACATGTTGCCCCGAAATCCCCGCGCCTTCTCCTGCGGATTCGTCCTTGCGGCGTATGCCCGGAATCAGGATTCCGAGCCGGATTCCCTTCGCAATTCTGCCGCGGATGGCTGATGCCGAGCTTTCCAGTTCCGCTACAGGCATCGGGCTGCCGTTATGCGCGCAGCAAGACAGGATGATTCCGTCAGGCGCGTATCCCGCAACTTCATCGCATATGCCGGCCAGTATTTCGCCGGACGGCTTCGGGGATTCGACGAAGGCGCATATCGTGAACCCGCCGCGCCTGGCGTCTTTGACCGCCCTCGCCCATGCGTTCCAGTCACCGTAGTCAATCCCCGCCGGTTCAACACGGAACGGCGTTAAACCCGGAACGCTTGTCGGGTAGAGCGTCGCCCCGCCGTGGCAGACGTGCCAGTAAAACTTGTCAATGCCCTCGGCCGCCAGCCTGCTCATGAGATACCCGACGCTGGGGTCTCCCCATGTTCCGCAGACCGTCGTCGGCCATTGCGCGTGGTTGATGAAGGCTGAGAATCGCGGTTGCCCGGGGCTTGACGCCCATATCCAGTTGGCTCGCCACGCCGGTTCCCCGTCAATCAGAACGTCCCGCGTTATCAACTCGTCCATCGGTCGGGAGGAATGATCCAACCGGATCAGTTCCGGCGGCAGGTCGCTTGTGATCTTCAGTTCAAGGTCATCCCACCAGCAGACCATTTTGCCCTCGTGGCTCAATACGATCTCGATGAATCGCGCGTTCTGCGGGGGGCGAATCCGGGCGCTGACGCGCTGCCAGTCGTCAATCAACTGGATGAAGCCGCCGGAATCGTATCCCGCGTGGTTCATCGCGGCGTCGCGGTACTGGACGCCGAATTCCGCGCGCCCGCCTTTGCCTTTGACCCATGCCCCAAACTCGCAAACCTTGTCGGCAATGACCGGAATCCGGAAATCCTTGGAATAAAAAAGCAGCGCGCATCGCCCGGCGTCGTTGGCCTTCACCACCTTCATAGAGAATTGTCCGGAACGCGCAACCTTGTCGTCCCGCGCGATGACGCCGCTGCCGCCGAAAAGATTGACGAGTTGCCACGGGCCGTTTTCTTCAAATCCCGGGGTCGGAGCGAGATTCTCGCCACATGAGGCGATGCCCCCGCACAGGCATGAAATCAGGAAGATAAAGGTAATTGGAAGTCGAATCGGTTTTCCGGCGGATGGGTTCACTCCAGCTTCCTCCCCATCCGGGGCCAGAGTCCGACCATCCCCACCGCGTCGGATTTGCGCCATTTGCCATCCCCGTCCGCGCCCGATGTCGTCCACTGATCGGAAACGTCCGTTTCCGCGGCAAGCCACGATTCGTCGCTGATCATCCTGGCGACCTGGCCTGACGGCGAGGTCGTCTCTATCACCGCCGCCAGCCCCGGTCTGGACGCGCCCTTCAGCGGCCTGGCCCGGATGGCAATGGCATTCATACCCGGTTGAATATGTTCGGCGATGCTTAATGTCCTTGTCCCGGTCAATTCCGCCGCTACTTCTTTGCCATTAACAAAGACATCCGCCGAGCAATCTGCGTCCACCCGCAACCGGGCGTCTGACGGAAGTTCGGAGACCGCGAATTCCCTCTTGATTCTCACTTCCGGGGCGATGCATTGAGTAGCGACAAGGTCCCAGAGATTGTTGAAATCCAGAGGGCCGGTCTCAAACCAGATAATTTCGTTCAGTCCGAGTTCATTCGCCTCAGCCGCGCTCTTGCGGATTTCATCGGCGCTTCCCTTATAGACGTAAAGAACAAATCCCTTTTCCCCTTTCAGGTTCTGTTGAAGCTCGAAAGCCTCCCTGGGCGAGCCGCACCATCCCCATGCCTTGCCGTGGCCGATCAGACAAGTCCGGTCAAACAATCCCCCAGCCTGCCATGCGGCAATGTCCGCAACGCTGCTGATACCGTCCAGACGGCTCGGAACCATTGCGACAAGAGGAATCTTCCTGCCCTGCCGCTCAATCGCGGTCCGGATATCCCGGATTGTCACGTTGATGTATTCCGCCCTGTGCCTGCGCCATGCCTCGTCGTCCGGTTTGGGGAAATCATTACTGCCGGTCTTCTTCCTGAATTCCTCAAGGGCGAGTTGTGAGTATCCCGCATTGTCCCCGCGCCCCGGGGAGCCGCGACGCTCGAAATCCAGCATCAGACCGTCAATCGGGTATTTCCTGAGAACTTCCTGCGCAAGGGCAACTCGCTGGCGACGGTATTCCGGATAGGCGAAGCTCGGAAGCGCGTCAATCACGTTGCCGCTCGCGTCAACCTCCCAAAAACCGGGATGATTGTCCAGATAAGCGCTCCTGAGATGGTCGGGCCATGCGTGATTTTCCTCCAGGAACGTGTACCAGACGCAGACCTCAAGCCCCAGCCTGTGTCCGAATTCGACTGTTTCCCGCAAATGATCGAAGCCGGAATAGTCAACCCCCGTCTCTGGCTGCTTCATCATTCTGGCATCGGGCAGGTCGGATGGATACTGGGCAAGCCCGCCGCCGAAGGTCCGGTAATAGACTCGCCGGATGCCGGATGCGGCGCACTGTGAGAGAATGTATCTGATTCCGACGCGGTCATACGTGGCATGACGCCACGTCAACCAGTCGCTCTGCGAGATCACGGAACTCATGACGGGGGCATTGCGATTGACGATCCAGAGATATTTCGGGATTGTCTCCGGCTCGAGGGGCTTCTGAGGTTCCGGAGGAGCGACAGTCGCGCAGGCTGGAATGATGACAGCGCAAGTAACTGCACAGACGGCCTTTATGATATTTCGCAATGTGGGATGCAAGGGCCGGCTCCCGCTAAATGCAATCTTTATTCGAGCGGATTGGAGTCGCGCCATAGACTACTGCAAGCGCCTTTCACCGGCAAGAGGACATTTGAGGAATCCCTGGTAATAAATGCGGAGTAATCTTCCATTCTTGAAAGGTCTGATTATATTCTAATGCTCCTTAGATGACAACATGGCCAGCCCTTTCGGAACATCCTAATTGGACTTGGGGACAAGAAGTACTTTTCCGGGGAAAGGAGAAGGAGCAGAATAAGATGTCATTGCTGTTGCGATTCTATCAATTATAACCATTTTGGTCTTTACACTCAGGTTGCTCGCGCTTCCGATGGCGATCAACTCGCCGACCACTGCGGGTTGGTGGCCGATACCCTATGTTAACATTTGCGCCCCTGTCGGCGATCAGCAGACCGGCCAGTCGGAAAGCGATCTTGTCGGGAACAATACCACCAATGTTGACTTTTTGGATCTACTTTGATGACAACGTCACCCCGGCCAACAAGACCGATGGATATCTTTACTTCCGCGCCCAGGTCGGATGCGAAGCCCCGCCGCCCGGCTTCACTCGCGCTATTAATGTTGGATTGCAGTTAGGCGCAATCAGTGAAGTTACTTCAGCCAGCGGGGTGGTTCCCGAGCCGTCAAGCCTTGTGATGCTGGCATTTGGAGCACTGGCCATAAGAATATATCGCAGGCGGTCGCAGCCTAATGCTTATTTTTACTAAGATTATGCCTTGACAATAGTGCTGATTACGATATAATTCCCTTAAGTTTGTAGGTTCACCCCGTGGCAGGTAGTTCGCTCGCCATTAATTCCTAGGAGCGAAGCACACGATGTATGCATGTAGAAATGCCATTACAATTGCAGCGCTGGCGATGCTGGTGATGGTTGGCAACGCCAGGGCATACGTTGTCACATCAATAACCACGGAAGACACTTATGCCCCTACTTATGCAAGAAGCATAGTCTTCCCTGCCGGGATGACTGTCAATTATGACGGGCTTGTAAGGCGTATCACGAGCGCCACGGATTCCAGCGGTAAATGGTGGCCGACAATTCAGGGTGACGTATATGTCAGGCGCAATACAGCGACTGAGACTTTCCCGACCTCGAACCCTAATCAGTCGCTGGCTTGGAATGTCCAGATTTCACGTGATGCTACTAACATCAATGTTCACGGACGTTACACCACCGACATGGCAGCCCTTGTCGGGTCTCGAAGCATAGTCAACGGTTCCGATAATGTGTTCACTAATGAAGGAAACACCGCAGGGAATAACAACAATATTGAGCGGATTGATTTTATATTCCCCGGAGGGTTGACCTCCGCTGCGGACGTTGCGTTCGTCGTGATGGAGCGCGGAGTGTCAACCGCACATGACGCATTCAGAATAGCCGCAATTACCGGTCTGGCCGGTTCAACCCCGACGAATTACGGCAATGTAGTCACTTACACGGCAGGTTCGTGGGGCACATCCTCCGTTACGCCGTCTCAAACTTATGAAGTCCTCAGGTATGAAGTCAGCGGCGGGCCGAATCTTGACCGCAATTCGGCAACGGTGAATAACCAGCCTATCGGGGGAAACATAATCGAGACCACGACGCTTGTCTCCGCCGGGACCACCATCTATGGATATTCTCTTTTCGCTCCGGATGTAACTGGCACGGGACTGGACCTCGTAGATTGGACAAATGCTACCTATTTCCCCACAAACACGCCTGAAACCAATGATGGAATTGACCTGGTCATGACCGGAGCCGTGACTTTTGTCCTGCCCGAACCGTCCAGCCTGGCGCTTTTTGGACTGGGTCTGATTGGAACAATACTCCGAAGGCGTAAAGGATAATCCGGTCAACGATTGCCGAGCTCTGATAAATTCTGTTTCGGGCATCGGGTTTCACGGGTATCCGATTCAAGCAGGTGAGTGTCTTATAGAGGATTTTTCTTATACCTGTTTTGATAAAATAAGGCCATCTCAACATAACAACTTTCCTGTTTCCTCATATCACATCGCTTTCATTTACCGGGAATAGATAAACCTGCGATCTTTTTTGTGGAATGATCCCTTCCCACCCGCCCTTCATCCGCATAGAATAACCGAGACTTAATGTGTAGCTCTTCAATTTCGAATGGTGAGGATAGCAATGCCGATCTACGAATTTCACTGCGACGCCTGCAAGGAGGACTTCGAGGTTTTCCTGCAGGGCTTCAGCCAGCGCATAAAGCCGGAATGCCCGAAGTGCAAGAGCGACCGCATCCGCAAGAAGATGAGCGGTTTCATGGCGGGAGCGTCGAAGTCCTCATCCGCCAAATCATCTGGGAACGGCGGGGGATGCGGGGGATGCAGGGCCTCCAGCTGCGCCGGATGCAGGCATTGAAGCTGGGGGAGCCTCGATGACGGCGCTCGGGAAGACGCTAAAGGCCATCTGCATGCGGCTGAGCGGGTCGGCTCTGGTCGTTATTCTATTCATGATTATCGGAGGCCGGTTCCCGGCGGGAACATCCGCCGCAGGGGAGGCTAATCCGCTTGCCCCATATCCCACGCTTGACGGGATGTTCGCTGAGATCACGCAGGCGGCAAAGGACAACCCGGGCAATGTCGAGCTAATAACCTATGGAAAGAGCGTCAAGAACCGCCCGCTTTACTGCCTGAGAATCCATCGCGGAGATGGGAAGAAGCGCCCGGCGGCGCTGATCGGGGGGAACATCCACGGGGACGAGTGGATCGCCAACCGGGTTGCCATGGGGATTGCGAAAAGGTTGATTGAGGGCTGCGGGAAGGCGGAGCGTGAGACGAAGTTCCTCGAAATGACAGACGTCTTCATCGCGCCGTGCCTGAATCCGGACGGATACGCCGCGTTCTGGAAGTCCGGCGGGCGCGCTTCTGCAAAGGCGTCGCGGACAAACGCCAACGGGGTTGACCTGAACAGAAATTTCCCGGAGCCGTCCGGCGGCGCGAACTTCCGCACCAGTCTGACCGGCGTTGACGATGAAAAGTCGTCCGGTTACCGGGGGCCGAAGCCATACAGCGAGCCGGAGACGCGGGCCATCCGCGATCTTGCCGCAGAGCGCCGCTTTTTCGGCAACGTGAATTACCACTGCAAAGCAATGCAGATCACACCTGCGAAGGCGACCAGCGACGCCGGGGCGAAGCGCATGATGGACATGGCCGGCGCGTACCAGAAGAACCAGCCGGGCGTGAGGTACTCAATCATCCCCTGGCCACGCGCTCTACCCATTTTCCAAGGGAATATGGAGGATTCGCTATATCACGAACACGGCTGCATGAGCATTCTGATAGAGCTTCAGGAGCGGAAGGAGTTCGAGGAGAAAAGCCCGAAGCCGAACATCAGGATGTGGCAGAGGAATCCGCGAAATCCGGAAACGGTCGTTGAGGATAATTATCCCGCCTGCCTTACGGCGCTTGAGGCGGCGTTCAGGATGACGGGCGGTGAGCCGATTCCGGCGGAGAAAAGATGAGTCCGGCAGGGATGCGCCCGTTTATCCTGGCAGATGAAGGACGCGCTGGAGTTTCCTAATGCCCCCCTCCGGCCTCTATTGAGGCCACCTCCCCCCCCGCCGCGTGAAAGAAACCAGCGACTCTGAGAGTCAGAGGGCGGCGGGGGGAGGAAGAATTGTCCGCGCGGATTGGCGCTTGTCTGTCCGTTCGTAGCTGGTAGAATCACGGCCTCGCGGCAGGACGCGGTTTTCCGGTTGGCTGTTTCTGTTTTTTTGTGGAGAGAAGATGAAACTTGCAGCAGGCGTGGCTGCGGTCATTCTGGCGATCTTTATCGGCGATGCGGCTGCGCGGGACAGGATCACTCTCAAGAGCGGCGGCAGCATCGAGGGCGACATTCTGAAAGAGAGAAATAATGCCATACTTGTTGATCTGGGCTTCAGCATACTTGAAGTCCCGCGCGACGATGTTATCGAAATTCTGAAGGATATTGACAAGGCTGACAGGCCTTCTGAAGAAATTCGGGAAGACGGCGGGAAGCTTTACAGTACCGCAGATCTGACGGAGCTTGGCGTTGACGAGTGCGTGCGCAAGTTCGGGGAGGGCGTGGTGATGGTGAGCACGCCCAGCGGGCTGGGGTCAGGATTCGTCGTCAGCGAGCAGGGCCATGTGGTGACCAACGCGCATGTTATCGAGCGAGAGACGAAGGTGAGTGTCACGTTGTTTTTGAAGGGACAGGGGGGACTGGACAGGAAGAAGATTGACAAGGTGCGCATATTGGCTGTGAATCCCTATTTCGATCTTGCGTTGCTGAAGATTGAGGACTTGGGCGGATTGCGTCTAACCAAGTTGTTTCTTGGGTCTTATGACAAGGTTGGCGCGGGGCAGCCGGTGTTTGCGGTGGGCAATCCGCTGGGGTTGGAAAGGTCAGTGTCGGAGGGGATAATCAGCAACAGGGCGCGGCTGATGGAGGGGATATTGACGCTGCAGACGACGGCGCCGATAAATCCCGGCAACAGCGGGGGGCCGCTGCTGAATCTTCGGGGGGAGGTGATAGGGGTCACGCACCGCAAGGCGGGCATGATGGCGGAGGGGCTTGGCTTTGCCGTGCCGGTGAATTACCTGAGACATTTTCTGGACAACCACGAGGCCTTCGCGTATAACGTGGATAACCCGAACACGGGCTATCACTACCTTGAGCCTCCATCAAGACGAGCAGTCAAAGACGATGTCGGCGAGTCGGGGAGGTAAAGGTTTTCAGTGTGAAGGAAAGGGACATTTCGGTGGAGAGAGCGCGTGCGCGCAGGAAGCGCGGCGCGCGGAGAGACTTCGGTAAGGAGAAGATTGAATGGTGAACCGCAGAAAGACAGGCTTTGGAGTCGCACTGGTAATGCTGGTCACGTGCTGGGTAGCCGCAGCGAGCGCTCGCGCGGCTGACGCGGCGAAGGTGCTGCCGGACGGCACGATCGCTGTGGCCCAGGTGGCGAACTATCCGCAGTTCATGACGCGCCTTAAGACGCGCAGCATCTACAAGATGTACCAGGATCCGGAGGTGCAGAAGTTCCTGGAAGGCGTGATCGAGAACGTGAAGATGGGCGTTTCGACGGCCGAAGAGGAAGTGGGCATAAAGCTCGACGAGCTTGAGGGCGCGCTGACGGGCGAGATGGCCGTTGCCCTGTGCTCCTTTGACGTTGAGACTCAGCAACTTGAGGTCATCCTTCTGGCCAACTGCGCCGGCAAGGAAACCGAAGCCAAGGACATCCTGTCCAGGCTTAAGGACCGCGCCAGCAAGGAAGGCGTGGAGTTTAAGGATGAAACCGTCGAGGGCGTCACCGTCACCCGCATCATCCCTCCGGGCATGAGCGGAGCCGACGCGGGCGTCGCCCCCCAGGACGAGGTTGTTGAAGAGGACGTCATCGAGCTTGGCGAGGAAGAGAACAAGCTTTTCACGTCCCCGCCGGCAATCTATTACGCGGTGGCCGGGAACTACGTAATCCTGGACGTGGGCACCGTTGATTCCAAGCATGCCGCCCTTGACAAGGTTCTGGCTTCAATTAGCGGCAAGGGCGCGGGCTGCCTGGCTGACAGCGCGGCCTACAAGGATGCCTGCGGCGCGCTGGCCAAGAACACGGCCGAAGCCATGAAGCAGATAGGCGACGCCGATGCAGCGGCCGCTCCGGACGTTCAGATGTACCTGAACATGGGACCGCTCATGGACCTGCTCTACAAGCAGACCCAGGAAGGCATCGTCAGGGCTGAAGACGTCATCGCCGCCCTCGGCTTCAAGGAACTCAAGTCCGTCGTCATCAGCGGACTGATGAGGGAGAAGTACAACATCTCCCAGATTCTGGTTCACATGCCCGGCGAGAAGACGGGACTTGCCAAGGTCATGGGTCAGCCCCTGACCTCGACAACCCCGCCGAACTTCGTTCCGGCGAACGTGAACAGCTACGGAGCGATGAGCTTCGACATGGCCGACTTCTTCCAGCAGATTCTCTCGCTGGTTGAGCAGATCAACCCGGGCATTCACGCCCAGGTGGTCGGACAGCTCCAGATGCTGGCCGCCAATGAAGCCGCCCCGTTCGACATCGAGAAGGAACTCTTCGGCGCCATGGGCAGCCAGATTCACGTCTTCACGCTGCCGGTGGAAGAGAAGGCTGACGCCGCCGCCGCGGCCGGCCCGATGGCCCAGGTTCCGCCCTTTGTGCTCGTCATGGACACGAAGGACAAGGAAGCCCTGCGCGGCGGTCTGGACAAGATGTTCCAGCTTGCGCGCGGCCTCGTGAGCGTCACCCCGAGGATGGTCCTCGGCACGAAGGTCTACGAGATCAGGATGGGCGCGGCCGGCACCGAAGGCGCCGAGCCGATGCTCAGCTACGCGTTCGTGGAGAACTGGATCGCCTTCACGACCCGCGCAGACCTGATGGACGCGCTGGTTCAGGCAGTCGCCGAGCCGAAGTCCCCGCTGGCCGCCTCCGCCGAGTTCAAGGCGGGCGTCGCCGCGCTGCCCAAGTCGCTCTGCACCGTGCAGTACAAAAACACGGCTGCCGATCTGGAAGGATTGATCAAGCAGCTCAAGGGCGAAGGCACGGCCAATCCGATGCTCCAGCAGCTTGAAGGCCTGGGCGACCTGGTTGACATGGACCTCTGCCCGAGCATGGCCACGCTGAAGAAGTATCTGACCTACACGATCGCCGGCACCCAGCCCACGGCTGAGGGATGGTTCGGCATCAGCTACAGTCCGGAACCGGCCCAGTAAGCATCAGGCCCATATCCGGAATCAGACGAACAAAAGGCCCCTGACGCGAAAGCGCCAGGGGCCTTTTTCTTTGGCGTGAAGCGGAACGCAGTCGCTCCCGATCTCAGACGCCGAGGTAGGCCGTCTTGACCGCCGGGCTGTTCAGAAGATCCGCAGCCGGACCGTTGATTGTTGTTGCCCCGGTTTCCAGAACGTAGGCCCTGTCGGCGATCTTCAGCGCGGCAGCGGCATTCTGCTCCACAAGCAGTATCGTCAGGCCTTGCGCTCGCAGGTCTGCTATGCGCTGAAATATCTGTTCAACCAGCTTCGGCGCCAAGCCCAGCGACGGCTCATCGAGAAGCAGCAGGCGGGGTCGGGCGATCAGCCCGCGCGCCAGGGACAGCATCTGCTGTTCCCCGCCGGAGAGCGTGCCGCCGCTCTGTGCGCGGCGCTCCCGCAGCCGGGGGAAAAGGTCGTACGCCTCCTCCAGAGTCGTCTTCAGCAGTCGCCTGTCCCGCAGCGCGACGCCGCCAAGCAGCAGGTTTTCCTCAACCGTCAGGTTCGCGAATATCCGCCTGCCCTCGGGAACCTGAACGATGCCGACCTTCACGATTCTGTGCGATGGCCAGCCGGTGATGTTCTCGCCCTGGAAGACGATATTGCCCGAACGGACGGGGATGATGCCGGAGATGGATTTCAGGAGCGTGGACTTGCCCGCGCCGTTGGCGCCGATGAGGGCGACGATCTCGCCGGGGGCAACCCGCAGGCTGACATCCTTGAGCGCGCGGATCGCGCCATAATTGACGCTGAGGGAGTCAACGCGAAGCATTCATCCCCCCCCCCCCCGGCGTGGAACCGCCGGAGCCGAGATAAGCTTCGATGACCGCCGGATTTGAGCAGATTTCAGCCGGCGAGCCGGAGGCGATGATCTCGCCGCCGTCCAGAACGACGATGCGTTCGCAGATGTCCATGACGAATTTAATGTCGTGTTCGATCAGAAGCATCGTGAGATCGAACTCCACGCGAAGTCGGCGCAGAAGCGCCATGAGGTCGCGGCTTTCGCTGCGATTCATACCGGCGACGGGTTCGTCCAGCAGGAGAAGCCTCGGCCCGGCGGCCATGGCCCGGGCGATTTCGAGCCTTCTCTGCTCCCCGTAGGGCAGGCTGCGAGCCGGCTCTCCACGCTTGTCGGCGAGGCTGAACAGGTCAAGCAGTTCGCCGGTTTTTTGCGCAACCTCGGCTTCAGAATCCCGGAACGCCCTTCGGCGCAGAAGCGCGTCGGCGATCCCGTAGCATGTCCGATGGTGGAATCCGACCTTGACGTTGTCCTCGACGGTCATGTCCCCGAACAGTCTGATGTTCTGGAAGGTGCGGGCCATGCCGTATTCAGTGATGCGGTGCGGGGGCATGCCGTGAACATCGTATCCGGCGAAGCGGATGACGCCGGAGGTTGGCTTGTAGAAGCCGGTCAGAAGGTTGAAGACCGTGGTTTTGCCGGCCCCGTTCGGCCCGATCAGCCCGACGAGTTCCCCGGCCTTGAGTTCGAGGTCGAAATCCGAGACGGCGCGAAGTCCGCCGAAGGACTTGGCGAGTTTCTCGACGCTCAGAATCTCGAAATCGCGCTTCAGCCGGTCGCGTCCGGACGTTGATTCGGCTTCTTCCACAGCCTGCTTATCTCCCATGAACCGAGCAGCCCCTGCGGACGCAGGAGCATCATCACGATGAGGATGATCGCATACACGACCATCCAGAGTTCCGCCAGTTCCACCGAGCCGCGCCGCCAGCCCGCGTCGGTCAGCGACCACACAGGCACGCTCCACTCCGCGAAGCGAAGCGCCTCCGGGATGATGTAAAGCGCAACAGTGGCCAGAACCGTCCCCGTAAGGCTTCCAATTCCACCCAGGACGACCATGAGCAGTAGCTCCACGCTTTTCATGAAGCCGAACTCGCGGGGGGCCAGATACCCCATGTATGCCGCATAGACGGCCCCCGCAAGGCCGGCCAGCGCCGCGCCGAACACAAAGGAGACAACCTTGTAGCGGGTGACGTTGACGCCGAGAAGCTGGGAAGCAACCTCGTCCTCCCGGATGGAGATCAGCGCGCGCCCGTGTGTGCTGGAAAGCAGGTTGCGGACCATCAGAAGGCTGAACGCCGCGCCCGCGGCTGCAATGCCGGCAAAGACGAATCGCCGGGTGTCACCGACGCAGACAACGGCGGGCACACGCATGCCCGCCGCGCCGCCGAGGGATTCCGCGTTGACGATCACGACGCGGATAATCTCGCTGAAACCGAGCGTGGCAATAGCCAGGTAGTCTCCGCGAAGGCGCAGGCACGGAACGCCCACCAGCAGCCCGCACAGCGATGCCGCAAGCATCGCGCAGACGACCGCGGCGGCGAAGGCGGCGACGCTTAGAAGGCGGCTTCCGGCGGTCGCATCCGCAGCAAGCAGGTCCGGCGCGAGCCTGTTGATGACGAATCCGGCGGTGTAGGCTCCCACGGCCCAGAAACCCGCATGTCCGATGCTGAGCAGGCCCGTCCGCCCGTGGATGAGCGACAGGCCTCCGGTGAGCATCAGTAGTATGCATACGTAGGTGACGTGGTGAACTGCGAAGTCCATGCGGCCTTTCTACAATTTCTGCGCGCGCTCCCTGCCGAGGATGCCTTGCGGGCGCAGGAGCAGTATGGTTATCAGGACGGTGTAAGCGACCGCGTCACGGTAGGTCGTCAGGTTGAACTTCGTGCTGCCCAGCTCGAAGTGGCCGTAGGCGACCACAAGGTCCTCTACGACGCCAAGGAGCAGCCCGCCCAGCAGCGCGCCGGGCACAGAGCCAATCCCCCCCAGTACCGCCGCGATGAAAGCCTTTAGACCGGGGATCAAGCCCATCAGAGGATCGAGGGTGTTATAGAAGAGCGCCAATAGAACACCGCCCAAGCCGCCGATTGCGGCGCCGATGAAGAACGTCAGGGAGATGACGCGGTTGACATTCACGCCCATGAATTGCGCGCCCTCTATGTCGTATGAAACGGCCCGCATCGAGCGCCCGAAAGCTGTGTAGCGGACAAGGCAGTGCAGGAAAAGGCAGCACGCTGCAAGCGCGCTTATGATGATCCATCGTTTCAGGCCATCGGTCATCGGGCACAGGCTGAAGACCATGTGGACGCCTTGCGACTGGAGGTCGGCCAGGTCTTCCGGTTTGATCGCTTCCCCCGCGCGGAAGGCGATTTCGAGGTCTGTCGCGGCGTCAGGCCACTCATGCAGGACATAGATATCCGCAGGGGGAATGTCTCCCGGCTTGTAGAGGCTGAGGGCCGAAACGCGCCGGGGCAACTGGCGCTCCTGCATGAAAGCCCGGTCAGACGCCCCGACGACCTGGATGCCGAAGTTCTGGAGGAAGAGCGAGACGCCGATGGCCGTCAGAAGGGCGGCAATGCGTCCTGCCTTGCGGATGGGGCGGTAGGCCGCGCGCTCGACCGCCACGGCCAGGACGCCGGCGGTCAGAACTGCGCACGCCGTCGCCAGCGCCATGCTCGCGCCCAGTGCCCAGTATCCCTGCATCGGCATAGCGGACGGCGGGAGCGCGCCGAGGCAGAAATATCCCGCGAACGCGGCGACCATGACGAACTCGCCGTGGGCGAAGTTGATCAGGCGTATCACGCCGTAGACCATCGTGTAACCGACGGCTATCAGCGCGAAGATGCTGCCCTTGGAAAGACCGTTGCCGAGTTGTTCAAGGAAGAAGTCCACAATACATCCGCAATGACGTGATCAGCGGGTAGGGCGGGTCGTTAGCGTCACGCCTTTGGCTGGGGCGATGACCCGCCGCGATGAGCAACACGGGTATTCTGAAACCCAGCGGGGATTAAATCAGAAGGGAACGGGAAATGTCAAATCCACGATTCTGATGCGCGCAGATACGCAAGCACTGGACGGAGCCGGGTTATTTGTTTGCAGGACTCGAAACAGATATATGTCAGACTTGACCAGCGGGTCAATATGCGAAAAACCTTCGGCTTTGCATGATCTGTCTACTCTATCCGCCAGATGCTCCCTGACTCTTCACCCACCGCATTCCAGCCCTTGTCGCCCACATTCCGGAAACCCAATCCCACGTAGAAATTCCGACCGTCGTATTCGAACGAGTAAGGCAGGCCGGGGAGCGCAACTTCCACGACCTTCGCCCAGTCCTTCAAATCGCCGGACAGATAGATGCGCGCGCGGCAGTCCTCCGCGTCAGGCCCGATCCTCTCCGCGGTCATCACGTAGCATACCCGGTCGCGCACGACGACGTTGCGCACGAGATCGTCCTTGAATCGCTCGACGCGAACTGCCGAGCCGCCGCTTCGCGCGGCGCTCGCCGTCAGGTAGTACAGCGGCTGCGGCCCTTCCATCATCCAACTGCACCCCGTGACGTAGACCACCCCGTCCAGGAAGGCTTCTGACTTCAGCACCGGCTGCAGCCTGTTTTCGGGGGGAAAGAGACGCACGGCGACCCTCTCACTCTTTTCGCCGTCAAAAAGCGTAGTCCCTCTCAAGCAGGTGAGCAGTATGAACTCGTTGAAACCGAGCATCCCCCCCGCCTCCACCGGCAGGGCCTTCCACGTGCGTCCCTGGTCGGGCGATGCGTAAACGACCTGGTTCTTCCTGGTGGACGCGACGACGTACCACTTCCCCTTCAGGAGCGCGAAATCGAAAACGTGGAGCGCTTTGGGTATGGTGCGCAGCTTCTTCCACCCGTGGTCTTGCTCCCTGCCGCCGTCCTTTACGTACAGGTTCCCGAAGCTCCAATCCTCCCGCGGGTCGGCGCCGGGGACGACGAGCTTGCCGTCGGCCTCGAAGAACCTGTAGACCATCTCATCCGGGACGGTACACTCACGGAGGAACCCGTCGGGACCGAGGGACCAGATGTCCACCGGACCTTTATTGTTCCAATAGTCGCCGCTGCCGATGTAGATGCGGTTCCGGAACAGGCGCATGTCCCAGACGGAGCGAGGCATGGAGTTGAGTGGATTGCCGGCCGGCCATCGCTTCAAGGTCGGCTGACCGACCTTCACCGCTTTGACGAAGACGGAGCGTCCGTTCTGATCAGTGGCGTCTTCGGCAACAGAATTGAATGCGAGGACCACGAGGCCGAGAAGGATGATCGCCACATTTCTCGGACTTCCGCTTGAGCTATCTCTGCTTCCCGACATCCGCGCCTTTCCCCAGCCCGCTCATCAATCGTCTCATCCCCCATCGCGCTCGGAAACGGCTTCCGCGATCAGGTCGTTGAGCTTCGCGGCGATCTGGTTTTTGGTGGCACATTCGGCCAATATCTGTCCCGCCGGACCTATGATCCACGCCTGATGTTCTTCACCCCTGATATTGTCCAGATCGTTGACTACAACCATGTCCGCGCGATTGGCGATCAGCGCGCCGGAAGCGATTCTGACAAGCTCGTTTTTAGTCTTGTGGACTTCAAGCTTGAATCCGACGAGGATTACGCCCGGGTTCCAGCTTTTGATCTGCGTGATGACCTTCGGCGTTCGCCTCAGCCGGATGACCCATTCCTCGTTTTCCCGGGATTGGACCTTGCAGTCGAGGCGCTCGATCGGCTCGTAATCCAGCACGGCCATGGCGTGGATGACTGCGGCGACGGGGCCGCAGGTCAGGCGTTCGCGCATTCGCTCACAAAGGTCCGACACGGTGACGATCGGGAAGGCGTTCAGGTTTCCCGCCGCGTCCGGCCCGCACTGCCGCATATCGGGCAGCAGGCTGTCCACGCCGTAGACGAAATCCACGATTGCGCCGCGCTTGAGCGCATCCTCCGCGATTCGCGCGCCGAGACGACCGCTCGAACGGTTGGTTATGAAACGGACCGCGTCAATCGGCCCCTGCGTCGGGCCTGACGTGACGATTATCCTCTGCCCCTTCAAGGCTTGTGCTCCAAGCTTCGGCGTCTTAGAGCGCACGGTCCGCGTGGGTTCAAAGAACCCACCCTACCTGTTGGCGCTCTTTTCACGCGCGCTCTTACTTTCCAAGTTGGGCGGATTTCAGCGTTGCTGCCCTGACCGCCTCGGCGAAGGCCGCGCGCACGCCGGCCTTCTCCAGAACGAGCAGACCCTCAGCCGTCGTTCCGCCGGGGGAGGTTACAGCGTCCCGCAGTTGTCCGGGATGGGTTTTGCCTTCGAGGACCATTTTTGCCGCGCCGAGGACCGTCTGCGCGGCCAGCGCCTGCGCGACGTTCCGGGGCAGTCCCATCAGCACGCCGCCGTCGGCCATCGCTTCGATCATGGTGAAGACGTAGGCCGGGCCGCTGCCGCTCAAACCCGTGACGGCGTCCAGCAATTTCTCATCGAGTCGGAAGCAAATGCCGACGGTTCGGAACATTTCTTCAACCAGTTTGCAATCCTGCTCCGTCGCATTCGCGCCGGGGGCGAAGCCTGCGGCGCATTCCCCGACCAGGCACGGCGTATTCGGCATGACGCGGACGACGCGCGCCTCCGGGCAGAGCATCGCCTCAATGCTTGCGGTCTTCATGCCGGCCGCGATTGAAATGACGAGTTTCTCCGCTCCGACGGCCTTGCCAAGCCCCGACAGCGCTTTCGCGACGATATTCGGCTTCACGGCAAGGACGACTGTCGCCGCCCGTTCGACGATTTCGATATTAGTTTCGGAAAAGGCGATTCCAAGAGAGGACAGCGCCTCCCGCCTGGCGGGATCGGGGTCGCAGACGACGACATTCGATGGTTTGGCGAAACCGGCCTTCAGAATGCCGGAGATCAGCGCTTCGGCCATCCTGCCGCCGCCGATGAAGCCGATAACTCCCCCCAGCGTTTGTTTCTTCGCCATTTTTGTCGCCCTCCGGCGGAGTTGAAGCGCCCGCGGTCAACCGTGTAGTTTCTTCGCAAGCTCAGCTATCATCTTGCCCATGCGGCGGCACTGTTTGGCGGCGCGGTCGTCTGGCGCGCCGACGGAGACCGGGCCGTAGTGATCGCCAAGCGCCCGGCCCTGCACGATCATGCCGTGGATGATCATGGCGTGCAGGATGTCCAATACCGTCGTCTCATTGCCGCCGCCCACGTTGGCCGCGCTGGAAAACGCCCCGCCGACCTTTCCGGCCAACGAACCGTGATGCTCCACGCTATCGTCAAAGAGTTTCTTCATCTCCCAGCACATGCTTCCGTAGTAGGTCGGCGATCCCGCAATGATGCCGTCAGCGTCAAGCAGGTCCTGGACGCCGGTCTCCTCGACCTTCTGCATCTTCACCTTGACGCCTTCGACCTCGGAGACGCCCTCCTGGACCAGGTTCGCCATCTTCTCCGTGTTGCCTGTTCGCGAGTAATAGATGATAAGGATTTTCGCCATGTCTGTGGTCTCCTGGATGTCGGCGGAAACTCAGAAATTTCCTCGCAGATATGCTACAGCGTTTTTGAAGACGCGCAGGCCCTCGCCTTCCGGGGCCAGTCCATCGCGCGTCCATCGCGGATGTTGCGTCGGTTCGACGTGTCTCTCCGGATGCGGCATCAGGCCGAACACGCGCCCCGTCGGATCGCAGACGCCCGCGATGGCGTCCGTCGAACCGTTCGGGTTCCACGGGTATCCCGCCGGCTTGCCGTCCGGGCCGACGTACCGGAAAACGACCTGATCATTTTCGACAAGATGCTTGAATGCGGCCTCGTCGCGGCAGACGAACCTGCCTTCCGCGTGGGCGATGGGCAGGTACATGTCCTCCCCGCGCTTCACGAAGACGCACTTGTCCGATGCGGCCTTCAAATAAACCCACCTGTCCTCAAAGCGGTTCGAGTCATTGAAGGCCAGCGTCGCCTGCGGTTCGGCGCTTCGCCATTGTTTCCCGTCCGATCCGGCGTCGGGGATGTTGGGCAGCAACCGGGCCTTGACCAGCACCTGGAATCCGTTGCAGACGCCCAGGATCAGTTTGCCGTCCTCCAGGAATCGGGCCAGCGATTCGCGCAGGGAGTGGACCAGTTCATTGGCAAGGATTCTTCCCGCGCCCAGGTCATCGCCGTAGCTGAACCCGCCGGGGATGACCATGCACTGGAAACCGTCGAGAAGCGAAGGCTTCTCAACTATGCGGTTAACGTGTATGCGTTCCGCCTCGGCATCTGCGCGCTCGAAGGCGTATTGGGTTTCACAATCGCAGTTTGTGCCGGCTGTTCGAAGAACGACTACACGGGGCTTTTTCATGTGTTTCCTTCCGCGCCGGCGGCGCGCCGCCATTCCTCCTGCCGCCTGATGACGCGAGCGCCTGCCGGTTGCCGGATATTGCGACGAGAGTCTATCAAGCGTCCCCGCCCCGCGCAAGCGGTTCTACTCCGTCGGCGTCCAGAGGTACATCAGCCGCGGCCCGCGGAAGAATTCGCTTCCCGGGATGCCCATGTCAAGGCTGACCTTCGGGGCGGAGGATTTTGCGGCGAAGAAGTCCCTCAGACTTATGACCCTCTCGTATTCGACGACTTTTGCGCCGGATATGCCGGCCAAAGTCTCGGCCTCGTTCACTGCGTCCTCAAAATAGCCTATGCGGTCAATCAGTTTGTGATTGAGGGCTTCCGTTGCCGAGAAGATGCGCCCGTCGGCGATTGCCCTGACCTCGTGCGGTTCCATCTTGCCCTTGCGCCCCTCGGCGATCACGTCAACGAATCTCTCGTGCATCTGGCGGACAAGCCCCTTGAGCAACTCCTGCTCCTTTTCCCGCTGAGCGGCGCTTTTCTCCGCAATGGGCGAGCCGATCTGCTTGAACTCCCCGGAAGCCACCGAGGCGCTTCTTACGCCGATTTTCTGCATAAGGCCGGTTGCGTCGAACATCATCATGACCACGCCGATGCTGCCGGTGATGGTCGTCTGATGGGCGACGATGCTGTCCGCCGGGGCGGAGGCGTAATAGCCGCCCGAAGCGGCAATATCCATCATGCAGGCGACCACGGGATCGCCCGTCTCATCCTTGTAGCCCTTGATGCGATGATAGAGTATGTCGCTGGCGGTAACTCCGCCGCCGGGGCTGTCAACGCGTAGAATGACGGCTTTGACACGGGAGTCCTGAGCCGCCTTCTTAAGGCGCGCCTCGGTCAGCCCGACTGTGCTGTTCAGGCCGGGGGAGTCGCTGATGACGCCCTCGATTGGGATGACGACGATCTTGTCCGGCCCCTTGCCGCCAATGGTTTTCTCCTGGAAGCGGGAGTCTCCTCCGTCGGCAGCCGCGAAGGATGAGGCGCCTTCTCCCATTGCGGCGGCGACGACGATCACGAAGGCCACGCCGAAAAGCCCTAGAACAATCAGCGAGACCAGCGTCCAGACCAGGCAACTACGCTTTCGGTCCGGCGTCCGCGCGGGTGGCGGCGGGGGGATTGAGTAGGCGGGCTGCTGGGCTGGGGGCGGTCCCGAGTAACCGAAGTTTTCAGACATTTGGTTCTCTCTCCATCGCGGGATCAACTGCGCGAAGCGTCATTCCGGATGGGCATCGTATATCAGAAAGTCGCTCGTTGGTATGTATTTTTATGCGCAGATTATTTTGAAACAAACCGCTGCGGTAGTTGTTTAATTAGTCAGACAGTGGCCACCCGGGAAAGGCCGCGCGTGATTCGGAGCAAGGTCAATTCAGAGCAAGGAGAGAACAGATGAAAAAGAGCAAAGGACAAAGCCTCGTGGAGTATGCGCTGATTCTGGCGCTGGTGGCAATCGTGGTAATCGCCGCCCTGAGAGCGGTCGGCGAAAGGGCCAGAGGAACGATGGAAGGCGTCGGCGGCAATCTGCCGAGTTGACCGACACGATGAAAGGCGTCGGCGGGAAGGTTAATCCCGCCTGGCGGAGGCGCGGAAGCCGCTTCCGGCCTTGTCGGGAAACTGGAAGACGGACCTGCCGCCCGAGTGGACGGCGGGTCTGTCTCCAGAAATGATGTCGGGGACGTATTTGCGCGGCAGAACCTGCCGGAAGCAATTCCACCCAATCAACCGCTGACGCGCTTTATGAGTTCGACGGTTTTATCCGCCATCGCCGTCAGTGATACCTTATGATACCCGGCCACGCCGGTCAGCAGCGTGTCATTGAGCGGTTTGATCCAGTAATCGGGCAGGTTGCGCGCGCCGAGGATCATGCCCAATACGCTTCCGGCCGTGGCTCCGTTGCAGTCCGTGTCGAAACCGGGGGTTACGGCCATGCAGATCGTTTTCCCGAAATCCTTGTCGCCCCAGAGGAGGGCGATGGCCACGATCTCAGCGTTGCTGATTGTGTGGCACCAGTCGTGCGCCTTGTATTCGTCCCAGCGCGTCCGCAGGTCGGCAATCGTCTCTTCATAGGTCAAGCCATCACGTCGCTGGGCGAGGATGCGGCTCACGCCTTCGGCCAGCCTGCATTTTCCCGGTATCTGCGCCAGTCCCGCGCGGATTGCTTCTTCGGCGTCATCCGTGACGTATGCCGCTGCAATCATTGCCGCAGCCCACATCTCCCCATAGATGCCGTTCTTTACGTGGCTGATGCAGGCGTCGCGCCATGCGAACTCCGCCGCCAGTTCGGGATTGCCGGGGTTGACGTAACCGAAGAAGTCGGCGCGTATCTGCGCTCCGATCCATTCCCGGTAGCAGTTGCGGAACGATGCCGACTCCGGCGGCGGCACGCAATCAGCGAGGTTCTTGTACGCCACGCGCTCCGCCGTGCAGACATGGAATATGGGGATGTTCTGGAGCCAGAAGCGGGCGACGTGGTCGGGCGTGAAGTCCCGCCCCCATGTTTCAACAATGGCCAGTCCCGTGGCGGTATAGTTCGTGTCGTCGTCCTCGACCATGCACGTTATGCCTTCCTCGAACAGCCCCTTCCAACCGGTGTTGAAGCCGCACTCGCGCGCAAGTTCTTGGGATGCCGCCAGGGAGAAGTATCGGTCCAGCGGCCAGCGATTCTGCGCCTGGAGGTACTTCTCGATTTGAGCGCTTTTCCTTCCCTCCGCAGGTTTTCCGAGCAGGCAGCCAGCCGCGCGCCCGTTCCATGCGCCGAGGGCTTTCTCCTTCAGCGCGGCGTCCGTCAGGCGCTTGGGCGGCAGGGCGACCGCGGCGGGCCTTTCCCGCCGGATTCCTTCAAGGTCTGACGGTTCGCGGAACGGATAACCGGGCTTCAGCGGAAGAACTTGCGCCGCGTCTAGGAGAGCTTCGGCGCGGCTTATATTTTCTTCGCGCAAGAGGTCTAGGGCGGTCAGTTCCTCGAATTCCTGCTCCAGGGGTGCAATATCACGGCCTTCCTCGACGCATTGCCGGCGCTCGATCTCCAACATGCCGCGATCAACGATGAGCCAGGGGTGATTCGACCAGTTCCGACGGGTTGGGATTGACATCCTTGTCCTCCTGCGCGCGGGCGGTTGACTGCAGGGTCGCGCCTTGCGCGAAGATAATGAAGCCCGAATGGACGCGCGCCCCCGACTGCCACCGGCGCGGAGTTATCTCCGCGCGCCGCCCTTCTTTGCCGGTTTGGCGGGGGCTTTGGGCTTGGCCGGACGCGGGGGTTGCGGTTTGTCGCCCTTCAGCTTCCCAGCGTCGAAAAGATCATCCGCAAGTCCCTTGTTCACAAGCACTGACGTGACGGTGACCGAGAAGACGAGCTTGCCGTCCTGTTTCATTTCCATTTTGTAGGGGAGCAGCAGCTCGCCCATGACCCTGCGAATGTCAGAGCATGTGATCATCATCACGCCTTCCGGTGTATCCTTGGCCTCGCCCTGAATCATCTGAAGCATGCTCTTGTCAACCCAGACCTTGGTGAAGGGGGCTTCTTTCAGGCTTTCGCCGGTTGCCTCTACGACGTAGGTGTCCCTGTCGCCGACATTGTCCTCGCCGGTGACGGTTCCCGTTTTCATCCACTCCCACCATTCGCGGCAGGCGGCCGTTTCGCGATGCTCCGTCGGCGGCAACTGCCTCTTTCCGGCCGCCGGGGTCCACATGATGGTCGTCTCTCCGTTGACGATGGTGACGCTCTTAATCGGGCCTTGCATCTGGTTGGCTATCTCGGGCGGCAGGTCTTTCAATTTCGCTTGCAGGCCGGGGATCGTTATGTCGTTCTCGATGCGCGTTTTCCCGGCTTTCACGTAGACCTTCATGTCCCCGGTGACCTTCTGCGGCTCCTCCCCCTTCTCAGCCGGCATCATGCCGGCCATCTGCTGGACCATTGTGATGTCCCTGACCTGGGCGTCAACCTTGGCCTTTCTGGCCTTTGCCCTTTCAACAAGGCCCGCGAAGTCCTCCGCCCTTGCCGCGCCGGCCAGCGCCGCCATGCCCAGAACCACGGTCAACATTAACTTCCAGCCGCATTGTCTTCTGTTCATTGCTTTCACCTCCTGAGTGGTATGTGAAAACCATCTGTTGAATCATTCACTGCGCAAGCTGTCGAAAGTCTCCATCATGTCCCTTCAGCCCTGCGCCTGGCACATGCAGGTTATGACCACCGAGCCGTCCTTGTCAATCCGGACTGCCAAGGACATTTAAAAAGTTCTTCTCACGCGCGGCGCGCTCCATCGCGCCACTCAGCAGCGCCTCATCTCGCAAACTGCAATAACATCATAATCGGGCCTTGTGTTGATTGCCCGCCCCATTTTGTCGTAACATGTCTGCATCATGAAGGCTTGGGGAATTGACATGGCTCAATCGGCCGTCAAGGGCGTCCTGATTGACTCCAAAGGGGGGAAGGTCAGGATTCTCAAGACGGACATAGTCAGCTTCTCCGGCGAACCGCCGAAGCAGAAGGGGGATCCCAGCCGCGACAAGCGCATGTGGAAGGCGTTGAAGACTTTTCAGGAACGAAACCGGATCAAGGGCGATCGCGTGGTTGTCGCTATCCCCTCCCTGGCCCTGCTCATCAATGAGATTTCAGTGACGCCCGTCGGGCGCAGGTCCATCGAGGAACTGGTCGCTTTCGAGGCGCAGAACCAGATACCCTTTGTTCTGGACGACGTTGTATGGGACTACTATCTGTTTCCGGAATCGGTCGGCGAAGGGCCTGAGAGACACGGCCTGCTCTTCGCCGTCAAGAAGGCAACGCTGGCCAACTACTCCGCATGCTTCGAGGCGGCGGGCTTTACGGGGGCCGATGAGATAATCCCGGCTCCCCTGGGGTTGCTCAACTTCATCAATTTCGAATGCGATTCCGGCAAGGGGCAACTGGTCGTTGACGTCGGTGCAGAATCCACGCAGATCATCGGCGTCAAGGGGGATCGCTTCTGGGTGCGCGGGTTGTCCGCTGGCGGAAACCGCGTAACCGCGAGCCTGCAGCAGAGATTCGGGCTTGAGTTCGACGCCGCCGACAACGCCAAGCGAAATATAAGGCAATCCAAGTTTGCAGAACAGATTCATGAGGCGATCCGCCCACAGATTGACTCCATGGTTGGAGAAATATTTGCGGCATATAACTACATGCGCGGGCATGGCATGGAGGGCGGTTTTGAAAGCGTGCATCTGGCCGGGGGTGGGGCGGAGTTGATGGGCTTCCCTGCCGCTTTGAAACGGACATTCGGCAGCGATGTGGTCTCCACAGAGAAGTTCGCCAGGATTGCTGTTGACACATCTGCCGATGCGGCGCTGATAAAGGAAAATCTGCGCGGACTCCTGACGGCGGTCGGATGCGCTCTCCAGGGCGCGGGGCTGGGAGTGACGCGCGTAAGCCTTATTGAAAGCCGCTCGGCACGAGCGGCTGAATCCGCGAAGCGAAACCCCCTATGGTTGGCCGGGGCGGGCGTTCTGGCGCTTTCAACACTCATCCTGCTGGCCATGGAATACGCCGATAAGACAGCATTCCTCGGCGCGACCGAGCGGGAGACGGCCTCGTTCATGACGGAATACACAAGACTCCGCAATGAGGAGCGCGCCAGAAAAAACAACGCGGCGTTGATCACTGAGTGCGATTATCTGGACGCTGTCAGTTATGGTCGCTCGGCTTATCTTGAGGCGCTGAACGCGCTGATCGCTCAATTCGAATCGCTTCCCCCGGGCGGCCCGCGCCTGTTGCTCAAAGGCGTTGACATGAAACGCAGCGATATAAAGGAAGGCATATTCATGCTTTCATTCACGGCGGATGCCCGGGTCGCCGGGGCCGATAGTCAGCTTACAGCCGTCAATCTCATCAACATGGCGCTGGTCGAACCGCTTCGCAAGAGGCCCGATTTCATAAAGTATCGGCTCGGTCAGGCGCAATTCGCCAGGGGGTCTGACACAGTCAGTGGAATCGGGACCGAATGGGATACAGCAATTGTGTCGGGCAAGGATTTCATCCTCGGCCCGGACGGCGCATGGCACGTGATCAAGGCGACGGCGGGAAAGACGGCATTAACGATCTCACAACCCTACGAGGGCGAGAACGGCGCGATCCCGTGCGCAGTCAGCAACGTCCGTTTCGAGTCACTCGATCCCAAAACCTTCGGTTTCAAGTTCGCCTGGGATATGTTGGTGATGAAGGAAGACTGATGAAGCGATTCTTCTGGATGATCTTCGGCGCGCTGATCGCCATCTCGGTCGCGGGATGGGCGCTGCTGCTTCTGCCGATGTCCGGGAAGAATCGCCGGGACGAGGACAAGCTGTACGTCACTCACAAGGAACTGGCGTCGCTGAGCGAGAATCCGACGAGGTTGCCGACGCGGCAATACATTGAGCGCCTGACTGCATTCAGCGCTGATGCGGCGAAAAGCTATCAGGCTTCCGTCGAGATGATGCTCAAATACGACAACATACTTGAGACGAAACGCATAATGAAACCGGGCATCACCGCGCAGGAGTTCAAGGCGCTCTATGCCGAGGAATCCAAGAAACTTGAAAAGGAGCTTGGCGCAAAGGTTTATCAGCCCTACAGTTGGGAGAATTCCACGGCCCTGCCGGCGGACGCCGAGATGCCGCTTGTCGAAAAGCGAATAATGGTCATTCATGCAATTTCCGTCGTCCTGCCAGCCAAGTCCGGGGCAAGGATCGCCCGGCTGGAAACGCGCGGCGTCCTGCAACCGGGCTATTCCACCCCGGCAAAGTCGGAAGAAGCGCCGCCGGACATCCCGCCTGGGGCCGACATCGCGGTCAGACTCAAGCCGATTCCGATACATGTCGAATTTGAGTGTTACATGCAGTCCCTCGGGCGCCACCTCGCCGATATGACGCGCGCAGGCAGCAGCAACCTGCTGATCGCTGTGAAGAAACTGGAGTTCAAACCGGTTGTCGGAACGAAAAGGAAGGATCCGAAGGGGCTGACCGTTCGGGTTGTCATGGATCTCGACGTTCTCGACCCGGAGATTTACCGGAGATAGAGCAATGTATCGCCATGCCGCCGGGATTTTCTTCATCGTGGTCTGCATTGGGTGCGCGGCCATGATGGGCTTGACCGGATATCGCCTTGCGACGACTTCCTCGAAATGCAAGGAAATCCGGCGGATGGCGGCGGAGCTTGAACCGGCGATGAAGACTCTGCCCGGCCCGCCCGCTGAAGCGCCCAAGAAGCAGATCGAAATCAACCGGCGGGTCATTGCCGCGTGGGAGCAGGTTCCGGAATCGCGGGATTTCTCTTTCATCATTCTCTCACAGTGACATTGGCCGATACAGGCTCATTCTCGTGAGATTCCGATGCCGAGAGCAAACGGACAATTGCTTGTTCTGGCGGACTCCGGCAGGGAATCCCGCTACGCAGATCTTCGCCGAGCGGTCTACTCGCTCCTAAAGCACTGCGGCTTTCCCTGGCGGGTTTGCGATCTCGCGACCGGAATGCCCGATCCGGATGACCTGAAATGCGCAGCCGCGATAATCATGGCGCAGGAGGGCGTTGCGGCCTCGATTGATCCCGCGACGATGAAATCCGTGGTTGAGGCGGTTCGCGGGGGAGTCGGGCTTGTCGTCCTGGATCCGGCCTTGAAATCGCTGCCGGCGGATATGCGCAGCGAGTCTGGAATCCGTTATCCGGGAGCGGGGAAGCTGGCCGGACCGCTGAAGGCCGCGGCGGGGCGGCACTTCGTCACGCATTTCCAGAGCGGACACAACCGCGCCGTCCCGGAAAACATCCGCGCCGGCTATTGCAAGCCGTCGGGAAAGGCGACGGTCTTTCTGGAGGACGGACGGGGCAGGACGATATGCCTCGGCGGACGGATCGGAGAGGGCAGGCTTTTCGTATTTTCAGTATCCAACGAGTTCTGGCTTCCCGATAACTTCGGGCACGGCAATGGCCTTTCCGACGTTCTCTGGCGCGGGATAGTCTGGGCGGCGCGAAAACCGCTCGTGACTCTCATGTGCCCGCCGTTCGTCTGCGCAAGGATTGACGACGCGGTCGGAGACACCGCGGGCGGGATCGCCTTTGCACGGCCGGACGCCTATCCGGACTGGGAGGGTTTCCCATTCTTTGAATATGCCGCTTCCTTCCGCGAATACGGTTTCCCGGCGCATGTCGGGTTGTATCTCGATCATGTGACGCGATCCGCAGCCCGCCGGGCGGTTCTTGCGGCCGAGGACCATGAGGCCGAGTTCTCACAGCACTCGTTTTCATGGAGCCGGGGAATCCACTTCTCCCCCGGCAAAGGTCCAGTGCATGACGACCTTGCGGCGCATTACATGGATGTCGCCGATGAGCAGTTCCGACGCTGGGGGATTAGCGCGCCGCGCGTTTTAGCGCCGCATCTTGGCGAGTGCGGATCGAACGCCGCGCTGGAGCTTCTAAGGCGCGGAAGACCATATTGCAACGGGTTCATCGTTCCCGACGAGCCTTTACACGGCGAGCATCAGTGTTGGTCTCCGTATCCGTTCGGCTGCTGCGGAATCGTCTATGACACGTTTCCGCAGAACAAGGGCCTGCGATACATCTACAGCGGCCCGGTTTCGCCGGAGGTTCTTTCGTTTAAGAAACGCGACGGGTGCGACTGGTTCAGGATTGATCTCAAGTCCTGGGCATCGGAAAAGGATTTCCTCTGGCAACGCTGGCCGGATCGCGCGGCTGGAAGGCGGAAGGCCGACGTCGCCGCCGCGGCGCAGGCCGGGACGGAACAGGTTCTTCACGGGCTTTCAAACGCATTCTTCGGATGCCTTGCCACTCGGGAAGCCCACCTTGCCCGCTTCAGCCGCGAGCAGTTCCGCGACATCCTGGAGCGCATCGGCAAACAGATTGACGATTGTCGGCCGATCCCGGCAAGGCTTTCGGACATATGCGAATACGTCTGGAACTGGAAGGACTGCAATCTTGACTCGGTCAACCTGTCTTCCGGCGCTCGCGCGGAATTCAAAATAAGCGGTCGAAGCGACGTCCGGCTGAAGCTGGGCGTCTTCATCGAGAAACAGGGCGATATCGTCCTGCGCTTTGCGGAGTTGCCGCGCTTCGACAATGGGTATCAGGGCGCGCTGAAGACGGCTTGACAGGCAATCATGGGTTCAATCCGCAGATGATTGCCGATATCCGCGTTTCCGTTATTCTTTTTCCCGAGCGGATTTAATGTATCCGCAATACCTTCCCAGCCAGTAAGCGGCCAGCCAGCCGGATGGGTCCTCGACCTCGCGCATGTTGTGTCCGCTGTCCATCTCGTTGGGCCGGGCGCACCACCGGCGCGGGTTGGATTCGCGGCATGAGATCGTCTGCGTCGCCGCGAAGCAGTTGAATGCCGGCTCGTTCCGCGCAACCTCAAGGTCGTGCCTGCACGAATTGCAGTAGGTGTATTTCAGAATGTCCAGCGGCCATTCGCGCAGTTCCTTCAGCGTCGCCCCGGCCTCGCACTCCAGCCCTGTCAACGCGCCGTAGATGAAGTTGAAAAGCGACATGCGCTCAGGTCGTTCTATCTCGAAGCTCCGCTCAAAGCTGCGCAGGTAAATTGCGCGAAGCTCCGGATCATCCTCGTAAGCGATCAGCGGTTGGTAAGCGAAGAAGGCAAGCACGTCGTCGGAATGGTTGATCCATTCCGGCGTGAAGGTCAGCTTCTGGCGAAGGAACTGCGTGTGGTAGCTGTGTTCGTCAATCAGGTAACGGTACGCCTTCAGGAACTTCTCTTCCCCCGTTACGTGGTGCGCCCCGCGCAGGATCGAAAGCATCTCCATGCAGTTCAATCCGCGTTGTCCCTGGCCGCGCGGTGACATCAGGTAGTCCGGCTCCCACCGCGCCCACGTCGTCGGCTTGCCGTCAAGATCAATCAGGCAGAAACCGTGATCCACAATATGATGCGCGATGCGGCCCAGGTGCTCCGCGACGCGCTTCTTTTCTTCATCGTTGGCGACGAGGTCATAGAAGAGCGCGCAGCACCAGACGTGCCCGTCAACCTCATCGCTTGACGTGTCCGCCTTCCAGAGCCATTTTCCGTCGGCGCTTTCGTGCCATTCGCCGCCGGACTGGTGGACCTTCTTCTCCCCCTTGCGCATGTAGGCCCGCGCCGGGAATCCGTCAATCGTCGAAATCTCCTCAAGGCTCTTGATCGCGTTGAACGCCTCGACGGCATTGCGACGGTCCTTTTCGTTGCGCGTAACGGCATACTTGCAGCTCATCGCGCCGAGGTAATACGCCGTCCAGCAGCCGTCGTTGTCGCTGATCTCCTTGTAGAATTCCCCGCCCGCGTCGTCCCATTCGAGCTTGTAGACGAACCCGCGTAATTTCTGATCGCGTTCGAGCAACTTCTCGTAATGCTCGCCCTTTTCCTCCAGCGTCATAGGCTTGTATTCGATGATTCCGATGCCCTTGTCGCAGGCGACGCAGACGGTCTTGTCCCTCTCGCAGATCGCCGTCACGCGGTCGCCTGGGAGCCAACGCTGCCACGCGAAGTAATGGTATTCGTCCCCGGTCTTACGGGAGACGCCGCGGTTGCTGCCGATCCAGAGGTCCCCGCCGAAACCGAGTCCGAGCGAGGTCACGTCCTCGCGGGGAAGGCCATCCCGCCCCCGGATGACGTGGAGCGTCATGCCGCGCAGGATGCAGATCCCGCGCTCCGTGCCGATGTAGAGCTTGTTGCCGTCAGGCAGGAGACAGGTCACGTTCTGGGACGGAATCTGGCCCCAGTCGTAGAGTTCGCGGCTCCATTTGTGGCCGTCGAAGCAGAGCAGGCCGCCGTAGTGCCCCGTCACGAGCATTCCCTGGAAGCAGGCGAGGTGGTGGATAGGCGGGTGGCCGGAGTCACTTCCCGGGATCGCTTTCGCGCCGTCTTCACTTACCCGGTAGAGCGTTCCGGGGGTTGCCGCGAAAACCTCTTCGCCGTCGGTCGCCAGCGCGGCGAAATCGCTGTCGCTGAGCTTTTTGACCTTCTTGCCAGAGAGGACGTGGAGGCCGTCCGCAGAGCGGATGTAAAGCCTGTTTTCAACGGGGAGCAGTTGCCTGACCGCGCCGACTGTCTTCGGCCCGGGCTTTAGCTTCCCGCCGCTGACGATCTTCAACCCGTCGTCCATCCCCGCGTAGAGCGTATCGCCGAGAAAGGCAACCGCATTGACCGGGGAATCGGTTTCTATCTGAGACCCGATTTCCTGAAGATATGGGGAGTCAACGACAGTGAATTCCGGCTTGAGATTGCCGAGGGCTGACTTGTTGAACATTGATGGCATCTCCCTGAGTGAAAAAGCGGCTTAAGAAAAGGAATGCGGACAGTCTAGCGTCATGCGTTGCGGGGTCAAGCGCGAGATTGTGCAGGACGCGCCATGCGGCGTATAATTCCATCAAAGGTTTGAAGGTCTGACCATGCCCGGTTGCATCATTCGTGCCGCCGGGGGTGGAGTTGCGTTGGAACTTGACTGGAAGGAAGAAGCCCATGCGTAATTCCGTCATGCGCCTGATGGCGATTGCAGTTGCCTGCGTATTCATTGCGACGGGTTGCGAGAAGAAGCCCGCGCAGCCTGCGGTCCAGACAGCTCAGAAAACCGGAAAGGCTGAGTCGGCGGCGCCGCCGGTGGCGGCGCCAGCGAAGGCGCAACCCGCAAAGGAAGGCCCGCCGATGAAGATCGGCGTGGCGCACGTCAGCATGGTTCCGGAAGGGAAGGTTCCCCTGGCCGGATACGGCGAGCGCTACGGGAAGTTCGCCACGGGCGTCAATGACCCCGTTTATGCCCGTGCGATCGTGATCGAGAGCGGCGACACGCGCATGGCGATGGTAAGCTGCGACCTATGCGGACTGACCGCCCCGATGTGCACACAGGCGGCGGAGATCGTGAACAAGAGCGGATGCAACATTCCGGCGGACAACATCATGGTCGCCGGGACGCATACCCACGCCGGGCCGGGCGGATACGGCAACCATCCGCTCTGGGCGATAGCGATAGGGAACTACAACCAGAAGATATATGACAAGCTCCGCGACTCCATTGCGCAGAGCATTATCGAGGCTTCGAAGAACATGCGCCCGGCAAAACTCTCAACCGGCAGCGCGGAAATCCAGGGATTCAACCGGAACCGGCGGGGAGAGCCGACTGTGGATCGCGCGATGGGAATCCTGCGCTTCGACGGGGAGGACGGCAAGCCCATCGCCATCGTCGTCAACTTCACCGGCCACCCGACAATCATAGGCGGACGCGACATGCTTATGAGTCGCGGCTGGCCGGGCGGACTGGTTGACGGGGTCATGGAGCATTACGGCAACAATGTCGAGTGCCTGTTCTTCAACGGCGCGCAGGGCGATCAGTCGGGCTACATAGACGGACAATTCGAGAGCAGCTACAAGAAGGCAGAGACGATGGGCCGGAACCTTTCCAAGGAAGCGATCAAGCTGATTGACAGCCTCAAGCCGGGGCGGAATCCGAACATCAAGGTCGTCTGCCGCAGGATGGAACTTCCATCATCCTTCATGTCCCCGTCGAAGCTGTTCCAGACGGAATCCGTCTGGCATCGCATCGAGTTTGACGACACATGGCTCATCTCGATTCCCGGCGAGGCGGTGTGCGATATCGGCCTGATGCTCAAGCAGATGGCGCGGGAAAAGGGCGCTAAACTGCCCATCGTCGTCGGCCTTGCGAACGACCACTTAGGCTATTTCGTAACCCCCCCTCAGTACGCCAAGGGCGGCTACGAGGCGGACATGTGTTTCTACGGGCCGGAAGTGCGGAAGGTTCTGGCGCGCGGCGTGATAGGCGATCTTTATCCCAATTACGGCATTGCCGACGAAGCGGCTCTGAAGGCGAAAGCATCCGTCGAAAAGGGCAGTGGCCCTCTGCGCATAAAGGTGCAGGGAACGCCATATGAGATGGGCTACCAGCACGGGGCGCTACTCAAGGAGGAGATCAACAATGCTCTGGCGCAGTGGAAGCCGGAGCTGATAAAGGAGATCGAGCCGGCCTACAACAAGGCCATCAAAAAACAGTTCTACATCGCCTTCGCGGTTAACAGCATCGGCGGGCTTGACACAATCGCAATGCCCGCTCTGGGTGTCTTCAGCCGCACAATCATCAAGCAGGCCCCGCCGGAGATGTATGAGGAAATGCGCGGCATAGCCGACGGCGCGGGCGTCCACTTCGACCGGATCATGTCCATGAATGCCTGGCTGACGCTGGCCATGCAGGGAGACCTTGAGAAACTGGCGCAGTCAATGAGCCTCTGCACGAACGTCGTCAGGATTCCCAGCGACGCCTCAAAGCCGGTGATACACGCAAGGAACATGGATTGGGACTGGGCCAAGCTCCTCGCGCCGCTGACGACAGTGATCGAGTATAAGCCTGAGAAGGGCAACGCGTTCATCGCCGTGACGTGGCCGGGAATGGCAGGCGTGCTGACCGCTGTGAACGACAAGGGATTGTCCGTTGCAGTGGAATCGGTCGGGAGCAAGAGCGAAGCGACGCTCAAGAACGCGCCTATAATGTTCACATGCCGCCAGATTGCGCAGAGCGACGCGAGCCTGGACGCCGCGGTGTCGCGCCTCCAGAAAGCCCTTCCTGAGGGCGGATTCCATGTAATACTGGCCGACGGGAAGGCCCGCAAGGCGGCCAGCGTGGACCTCTGCCCGACGATATCGGTTGTGCGTAAGCCGGAGAACGGCTGGCTGCTGGGCACGATACTTGACGAAAAGCAGGAGCCGTACGTCGGCGCGGCCTTCAGCGGTCCGGGCATCACGACCATTGATCAGGGCGAGCGCGCTAAATATGAGTTTGTGAAGAAGAGCATCGCCGAGCAGGCGGATTCGCTGGCCACGCCCGAGGCGTGGGAAAAGTTCATGGTCAAACCGGACGCCGGCCTCTGCAAGGAGACAACCATCTACACGACCATAATGCTCCCCGAAACGAAGGAGATCAGGATCCATCGCGTCGGGGTTGACGGCGCTGACGCCTACTTCACGTATACGCTTGGCAAGTAGGCGGACTTGGTGAAACTGAATTACTGAATAACTATGCGGGAAGCGCGGTTTCCCGCGTTGAAGGTTGTGGCATGGCTACGGCGCGCCACAATTGCGCCATCAACGCCGCAATGCAGCGCGCTCGTCCGCTTTATTTCTGCGCCACGCTTTCCTGCCGTGGCGATATCAGGCCGACCAATAACCCGACGGCGATTATCAGGGCAGTCCCGACGACCGGGATCATGAAGTCATGCCAGGGGAAGCGATAAGGCTGGAACCATTCCGGCGACTTTGCCTCCGGGGCGAAGGCACGGATTGCCCCCCAGAAGGATTCCAGCGACAGGCTCATCCAGATGATTGCCGCCGTGCCGACCGTGACGCCGGCGATTGCCGCCTTGTTGCCGGCGCGGCGGGAGATTATCCCAAGCAGGAACAGGCCCAGCATTCCGCCCGCCATGATGCCTGCCAGCGTCCACCACGCGTCCAGTATCGTCTTTACCCGTATCATCGCCATTGATATCGCCACGCTTAACACGCCGCAGGCAATTGTTGTTACGCGCAGAACAAGCAGCGATTCCCGCTCCGAGACCTTCGGGCGGAAATAGCGCTTGTAGACATCGCAATGGAACAGCGTAGATATGCAGTTGAAGCTGGAGTCCGTCGCGGCGGCGCAGATGGCGGCCACGACAAGCCCTTTGATGCCGGCGGGCAGTTGCGTGTAGATGAAGTGTGGGAAGACCTTATCGCTCTTTATCCCCTCCGGAAGCAGGCCCGGCTGGACGGAATAAAACGCAAATAGCGCTGTGCCGATCATGAAGGTCATCGCCGCCAGGGGGATGTACATCAGCGCGCCGGCCCAGACGCTGGAACGGGCGTCCTTGTCCGTCTTCGCCGTCGCGTAGAGCTGCACATATTTCTGATCCACGCCGAAGTTCTTGAGGTTCTCGCTCAGGGCGTAGAGGAAGACGACCAGGATGGTGGATTTGGCGAAGTCAATTTCACCACTGCCCAGGCTGAACTTGTTGTGCTGAGCGGCTACCTCGAAGACCTTGCCCGCGCCGCCGGGCATTTTCACAAAAACCATTATCAGCGAGACGATCATGCCCGTCGCCAATACAAGGCTTTGCGCCGCGCCGGTCCATATGGCGGCGTCGGTCCCGCCGATCAGGGGAAAGATTGTCATCACGATACCGACGGCAACGATGATGGCGATCAGTCCCCCGGTGTCCTTCGTCGGGTCCATGCCGAATGCCGGGGCAAGGGCCATCGAGAGCAGGAACGTGACGACGCCGGTGCGCGTCAGTTGGAGCAGGATGAAGCAGGCAGTCGCGTAAGTTCTGGCCCAGGAGCCGAAGCGATGCTCCAGATGTGAATAGGCGGAAACCTCGCCGGTCCTGCGATAGAAGGGGACGAAGATGAACGCGCCGACGATTGCCGCGAAGGGCAGGGCGATGCAGAAGACAAAGGGGTTCCAGTTGTCCGCGTAGGACTTGCCGGGCTGGGCCAGGAAGCTGATGCTGCTGACGAAGGAGCCGAAGAGCGTCAGGGCCAGCGCCCAGCCGGGCATGGAGCGTCCGGCGGCCATGAACTGGTCGCTTGTCTTCGTCCGTCTTGCGCACCAGACGCCGAGAGCGGTCAGACCCGCGAAGTAGACCAGAAGCACAGCCATGTCAATGGACGAAAGATTCATGCCTGTTTCCTTGCAAAAACCTGCCACCGGCATGACCGGCCTGCCGCAGCGGGTATCATCAATGTTTCGGCGCTACGTCCGGCTTCGCTCACGCCGGGCCGAGGACCAGGAGCCAGTCCTGGAAGATCGGCGGGCGCGGCGGTTTCCATGAGCCGTCGGCGTCAACCTCGATCCTGCCGATGCCGTGCGCTTCGCCGTTTCGCGGGTTCCAGTAGAAGGCGTGATATTCCACGCCGCGCTCCAGGTTAAGGACCTTCGACACGCCTGTGAACGCGGGGATGAAGATGACGCGCGCCACTCCCGGAATGCCGCCGGCGTAAGGGAGCGTGTAATTCTCGCTGTTCCAGCGCGGCTCAACCCACTCCGGATGCGGCTCGAATCTGTGCCATTCGTAGCGTTCCAGCAGCGACCTGGCCAGCCCCAGGTTGCGCGAGCCGGGCAGCTTATACGCATCTTCCCACGGCGTGTCGCCCCAGGACATGCCGTGCGGCGACGGGCCGTAGGGCAGCTCCGCCCCGTTCACCTGCCATATCCCGTTTGCGCCGTAGGTGAAACCCGCCGCTCCGGAAAGCATGCACGTCCAGAACATCATCCTTTGAACCTCCTGACGGCAGGCCTCGCCGATGCCCTCGTAGCAGACCTCGCCTTCGACGACTGGCATGGGCGGCTCTGTCGCGTAGGATTTCGTCACGGCGTCAACCGTGGAGCGCAGGCTCGTGCGGTCTCCGTGTCCGGTCTGGAGCATGTCGAAGTCCAATACCTTGTCGTCCAGGCTTTCCCGCGCGGAGCGGCACGGATGAGCCGTCACCGGATGCTTGTATGGGTCAACCTGCCTGAGGTAGGCGGTTACCTCGTTCCATGCCTCGCGCGTCTTGGCGTCATACTTCTTCCTTGCGTCGGGTCCTGTCATTGGCTCCAGATAGTAGGGCATCAGAACCTCGCCGCACGCGCACCAGACGACGGGGTAGGCGCCGTATCGCGCGATAAGGTAGCGCCAGTGCTTCTTCATCTTTTCGACGCCCAGCCAGTGGACGTAATATCCCCAGCACCCGACGATGCAGGGGACAATCCCGGAACGAACAAGCCACGCGATGCGCAGATCGGCCATGTCGTAATAGGCCGGATTAATCCGCGCCCAGTCGCGCTCCCATGCGTGGCCGGCTTCGTTGACTCCGCGGTCGTCGAACGCTCCCATGTCGGGATAGAGTCCGGCGACGATCTGGACTACGGTGAAGCCCTTCTTGACGCGGTCGGCGGCAAGCAATTGGAACTCATCGGGCCAGCGCAGTCTTTTGCAGAAGCCCATCCACCACGTGTCGCCAAGCCAGAAGAACGGCGTTCCGTCCCTGTGTTCGAAGTGTCGTCCGTTTTCTGAAACGCGGATCGCGCCGTGTTTCAACAGCGGGTTATTGCCCTCGTAGGGCGCAATTTCGAGCCTGCCGCCGACGCCGTGAAGGTCGGGGTTGAAGACGTCCGAGCAGACCGAGCGCCATTTATAAACGCCCGGCATGTCCCCGGAGAAGCGCACGCGCCACGTCTGCCCCCCGCCCCAGAACGCCGGGACAACCATCTCCCGCCCGTCCGGCGCGGCAAAGACGACGTTGAGGACGACCTCGTTGAACGGGTCAGCGTAGGATTTCCCGGACGTGAAACTCCATTCGGCGACGTTGCCGACGGTTGAAAAGTATTGCATGTGTCAACCTTTCTGTAAGCGCCTAGTCCACGATTTCCAGCAGCCCTTCCATCCGCCACCCTGAACGATGTTTGCGCCGGACCAACTCGTTGGCCTCTTTTTTATCGAAGCGCAGTTTTCGGGAATTCCATTCGAGCTTCTCTCCCGGAAAACGCGCGGCTACCGTTCCTATCAGGACGGATTCCGCCACCTTCGTCGAGTATGAGAACGGCGTTGAGGTCTGCCCCTCGCCCCGGCATGCGTCCGTGAACTCGGTGTAGTGGTTGCGATCTTCCAGAGCCTTCATTTCAATATCCATCTTCTGCCCGCCGCAGTAGAACGACGGCAGCGACCAGTGTGGCAGGACCATGACGCCCTTCTCCCCGACGATATAAGACCCGCCGCCGGGCAGAGCAACGCCGGGGGGCAGTTGCGCCTTTGCCGGGTCGGCGTTTTTCACCCTCTCGCCGTCCAGCCATCGCAGTGTGAATCCATCCGCTGCGTAATCCGTTCCGGCAAAAGTATACGCGATCTCGGTTTCAAGGGCGTAGGTTTCCTCGAACGGTTGCGGTCCGCTGGAAACGGCGCTTACAGGCGGATTGAGGTCAAGGGCGGAGAATACGGGATCAAAAATATGGCAGCCCATGTCGCCGAGGGTTCCGATGCCGAAGTCCTTCCAGCGGCGCCATTCGGCGGGATGGTAGATGCCGTTCACGAACGGACGCTCCGGCGCGACGCCGAGCCAGAGGTCCCAGTCGAGATAATCCGGCACGGGATCGCTCTTGTCCGGACGGCCTTCCGCCCGCCCCCAGTTGCTGCCGACCCACAGGCAGGCCTCGCGGGCCTTGCCTATCGCGCCCTGCCGGATCATGGCCACGCCGGTGCGATACGCGGAGTGGCTGTGAATTTGCGTTCCCATCTGCGTCACGACGCCCTGCTCCTCGGCCATCAGGGCCATCGCGCGCAGTTCTTCGAGATTATGAGCCAGCGGCTTCTGGACGTGGACGTGTTTTCCCAGGGACATGGCGGCCAGCGCGATCGGGGCGTGCATGTGGTCCGGCGTGGAGACCAGCACGGCGTCAATGTCGCCGCCCAATTCATCCAACATGCGGCGATAGTCCCGGAAGGTGCGCGCATCGGGATACTTCTTGGCCGCGTGCGCAAGGTTGCGCGCGTCAACGTCGCATATGGCGGCCACGCGCACGTTCCTGCCGGCGGCGGTGTCGCTCAGGTCGCTATCCCCCTTGCCGCCTACGCCGACACCGGCGACGTTGAGGATTTCGTTAGGAGAACGAAGCCTGGCGTTCTTTTTATGCGTCCGCTCGGTGGCGCAGCCGGCTGCGAAAACCGCCGCCCCGATCAGAAACTTCCTTCTGGTCAATCCCTTGTTCATCATGGTCAAATCCTTTATTTGTGGCGTTGTTCTGATGATGGCCGAAATGTCAGTCGTTCATGGCGTACTGCCCCTTGAGGGCGTAGACGTGCTCATTCCAGATTCGGCCATATCGCGCCTGGTCAACGACCGGCTTTTTAACCATTTTCAGACAGATCGCCATCTGTTTCGGCGTGCTCTGCGTCTTTGAGTAAAGCTGGAGCGAGAACTTTGAAAAATCCCGCACCATGAAATCGAAAATCTGGTCGAGCAGGTCCTCCGAAACCTGTTCCGGCTCCAGGTTCCGGTATTCGATTATCAACTGGCCGTATGCTACAAGCGTGAACAACTCGCCCAGCGTCAGCAGGAAATCAATGTCCTCCGCCTGCGACTCCGCCGCCGGATCCATGGCGGACGCATAGAGCAATTCCTTGAATAACTTGATCTGCTCCTTGAAGATGCCGACGTTAGGAAGGGCGGCGCTGTCGTAAGCGATGTTGAAATCGTGGAACTGAATGTCGCTCAGCCCTTTGGTCGGCCCTTGGTTGAACAGAAAATCGTCGCTGCGCGGGGCGTCCACCCGTGAAATCTCCGGGAACTCGCCGGGGTCGAAAAAGTAGTTGCGCATGAATTTGATGATCAGCGCCATGTTCACGTGTACCGTGCCCTCCAGCTTTGGCAGGGCGCGGATGTCCCGGGCGGCCATCTCGAAGAACATGTCCTTCTCGAATCCCTTTGCGGCGATGACGTCCCAGAGCAGGTCAATAACCTCCTCGCCCTGCGTGGTGACCTTCATTTTCACCATGGGCGTATAGAGCAGGTATCGCCTGTCCTGAGGAGAGGCCGTCCTGATGTAATCCGCCGCGCGGAGGGCGAATATCTTCATCGCGACAAGCCTGCAATATGCGTCAACGAAAAGCTTCCGGACGTGCGGGAAGTCGGTGACGTGTTTCCCATAGAGAACGCGGTTGGACGCATGGTCAATTGCCTCATAGAAAGCGTGAGTGCAGATGCCGATGGAAGCCCAGCCGAGGTTATACTTGCCTATGTTCACCGTGTTGAGCGCCATGTCCCAGGCGTCGCGCCCCTTGGCCAGCAGGTCGTCTTCATAAATGGGATAATCGTTCAGGGCGTATTCCGCCACGAAGGACTGGCTGTTGACGATGTTCTTCACCACCTCGTATCTGCCGTGCTTGGAACCGACCACGAAGAAGACAAATCGTTCGTATTTGTCGGTCTCCTTCTCGCCCGGCTTTCTGATCTTGCCCAGCGTCGAGACAAGCGCCGCCTCGTTGCCGTTGCCGATGTAGTACTTTCGTCCGTTTGCCCGGTACGTACCGTCGTCCTGCGGCACAAGCATCATCTCGGTGGAGTAGATATCCGCGCCGTGTTCCTTCTCGGAAAGCCCGAAGCCGAAGATGCCTCCTTCCTTCAGCAACTGTGCGGTCCGCTGCTTGACCTTCTCGTTCTTGCTGATCCAGATCGGCCCCAGCCCCAGGATGCTTACCTGCCAGGTGTACCAGTATGCAAGGCCGTAGAAGGCCAGAATCTCGTTGAACTCGCAGTTGCGATAGGTGTCCCAGCGATACTCCTCGTTGCCCCCGCCATATTGCGCGGGCGTCAGCAATTGAGCGAAGAGTTTGTTTTCCGACTGGAACTTAAGGAAATCTGCGTACCAGACCCGGTCGCGGTCATCCGCCTTCACTTTGCCGCGCCCCTTGCTTTCGAAGAACTCGATGGTCTTCAGCATTACTTGCCGCGACGCATCGTCCGGGTATTTACGCTCGTGGCGCTTTGGATTCAGCAGAATCATGCGGTCCTCCTGTCGCTTAACCTGGAATTAAAGATTCACCCGCCCGCCGACAGTACATGAGAAACCGATTATCCATCAGCCGGGAATATTCGCAAGATGAATTCGTCCGTTTCAGTCGCGGAGAAAACTGACAGGTTGACCTCCATGCGTCAATTCGACGGGGGATTCATGCCTCATCAGCACTCGGGATTTCAGGTTGAACGGCGTTCGACTTCATTGATACCATCAGGATGTCGCTCAAAGCAGCAATCGGCAATCCGGCGGCGTTCCGCATTCACGACTCGACCGGCGTTCAGAGTTTTGTTTGGAGACCTGCCTTCATGACCTTCCTTACGAACTTTTCAGCGGGATTGAACTATTCTGTTTCATTCACGCCAGCGCTTGTTGTTGTCCGCCTTGTCATTTTCACTTTTTTCCTTGCCGCGTTTTCCGGAACTTCATGTATTGGGGCCGAAAATCCAATGGGACCAATAGACAATTTCAATGTTGTCTGGACTTCTCCGAGCAAGGACAGCAGCGGCTCCATGCCGCTTGGCAACGGGGACATAGGTTTGAATGTCTGGGTGGAGAAGAATGGCGATCTCCTATTCTATATTTCGAAGTCGGACGCCTGGAGCGAAAGCGTCAGACTGCTGAAACTGGGGCGGATCCGAATCAGCCTGACGCCTAACCCGTTTAAAGAAGGCTTTCCTTTCCGGCAGACGCTTAATCTGCGAGGCGGAGAGATCGAGGTTATCGCGGGCGGCGGACCATCAGAGACACGAATTGCCGTATGGGCGGACGCAAACAGCCCTCGTATCGTTGTGGAGGCTGAAGGCAAGCCCGAGTTTGAAGTTGCTGCCGCGCTCGAAGTCTGGCGAACCGCGCCGCGGCAGTTGGGAAAGAAGGAAAGTTTCAGCGCATACGGTCTTTCCGAAGGCCCCGATCCGGTGATCGTCCAACCTGATGTGGTAGTTGAATCCACCGACGATGAGGTCGTATGGTACCATCGTAACGAATCCTCGGCCTGGCCGCTTACAATGAAACTTCAGGGACTGTGGGGATGGGCGGAGCAGCAGCGGGACCCCCTGCTTGGCAGAACCTTCGGCGGGCTTATGCGCGGCACAGGATTTGCCAGGTCTGGTCCCGGCAGCTTGAAATCGGTCAGGCCGGCCGAACGGCATCTACTGAACATCACATGCCTGACGGCTCAAACTCCCACAGCGGAAGATTGGATAAAGGAAATCAAAGCGCAGAAATCCATGGGGAAGGACGATCTTCCCGAAGCGCGCCGCAGTCATCGCGAATGGTGGGCAGCTTTCTGGGACAGAAGTTGGATTATTGTCACGGGGACCGATCCGCGCTGCGCTGTCGTTTCACGCGGATATGCTCTCCAGCGTTATATAAGCGCGTGTGCCGGACGCGGAACATTTCCCATAAAGTTTAATGGCTCGCTATTTACAGTTGACGCCGAGATTGACGGGAAGCCGGTTGATGCGGATTACAGGCAATGGGGCGGACCATACTGGTTCCAGAACACGCGCCTTGCATACTGGCCGATGCTTGCCTGCGGCGACTTTGAGATGATGATTCCGCTGTATCGCATGTTTCTCGATTCTCTCCCGATGGCCAAAGAGCGCACAAGGCTGTATTTCGGGCATGAGGGCGCATTCTGTCCTGAGACCATGTATTTCTGGGGCGCTTACGCCAATGATAATTATGGGTGGAACCGCGCCGGCAAGCACTGCTCTCATGTTGACAACACATATATCCGCTGGCACTGGTCAGGCGCCCTTGAGATGATCGCAATCATGCTCGATCATTATGAATACACAGGCGACGATGATCTTGCGCGGACATATCTGATTCCAATCGCCGATTCCACAATTGAGTTCTTTGATCTGCACTATGAGCGGGACGCGCAGGGAAAGATTCTGTTTAAGCCTGCACAGGCCCTTGAGACCTGGCAGAACGTCGTCAACCCGCTACCTGAGATTGCGGGACTTCGCTATCTGCTTCCGAAACTGCTCAACTTGCCTGCCAACCTTACCAGTGAAGGGCAGCGGGCCCGCTGGCGGCGCATGATGGATGAAATCCCCGACCTTCCAATGCGGGAGGCGGACGGGCAGAAGATACTGGCTCCGGCGGCGGAGTTACTGGGGCCGATAGCCAATTCTGAGAATCCGGAACTCTACGCGATATTTCCTTTCAGACTGTACGGTGTCGGCAAGCCGGATCTCGAAACAGCACGGCGGACGTATCTGGAAAGGGGCGTCAAAGGCAATAACGGATGGCGTCAGGACGACGCTCAGGCGGCATATCTCGGCATGGCAAAGACAGCGGCGGACTATGTCGGCGAGCGTTTTGCCAACAAACATGCCGGAAGCAGGTTTCCGGCCTTCTGGGGGCCGAATTTCGACTGGATTCCCGATCAGGACCACGGATGCAACGGACTGATAACCATGCAGACAATGCTTCTGCAGGCTGACGACGGAAAGCTCATCCTCTTCCCCGCATGGCCGAAAGGGTGGGACGTTGACTTCAAGCTGACGGCGCCCCGGAAAACGACAGTCGAGGGGACGCTTCGGAATGGCAAACTTGAGCGAATTGTCGTAATGCCAAACGAGCGGGAGAAGGATATTATCGTAATGCCTGCCCAATAGACCTTTCTGAACCACGACCCACATCGCAGTATCGTTATTGATAATAATTAGTATTATTATTCCGGCAGCGTCAAAACGAAGCTGGCCAGTTGGGTTGAATTGTTCCGGATCGCCGCGGTCGTGATTATGAGATAGTCGCCCGTGTCGGTAATGCTATCCTCGGACTCTATCACAGACGCCCCCTCGGACAGATAGTAAGGGGACACATCGGAATAGTTCGCCAACAGATCGGACGGCTCTATGATCTCAGATTCGTCGGCGAGCAGTTCACCGCCGGGAGGATCGTCCAACTCATAGGACAATCGAATCTCAACATCATCGGCCACCCGTACTGCGCCCGACACGGGGTTATACTGGAATGGGCTGTATGCGAGGGTTGCTATCTTCCATTGGCGCATCTCCTCCGCGCCCAACAACACAATGGGAGGCCCCCCGTAGAAAGCGTCCTGCTCATAGACGAACACATTCCTGCCGTTCTCAATAGTCTTGTCATCGCCCCATTCAACGATGATTCCGCCATCAACATCCGCCACCGCCGCTGGAACCGGCGCTATGTTGTGTGCGCCTGCAAGCTCCACGAAAGGTGAAGCAACAACGTCCAGGTTCAGTGACTCCAGATTCGCGTCCGGCGGAAGCCCGAGTCTCACTATGGCAATGGGCAACTGGGGGTTGCCGCTGTCCCCGCTCGCCGTGAAGCCTTCGCCTACGACCAGTTCATTTCCATGACCGTCGGGGATGAACTCGAAATTGCTGCAGGAGAATGTCGCATTGAGTGTATCAGCGTCTTGGAAAGACACGGAAACGAGGGCCGGCAGTTCTTCACCGGTCGGCGCCAATGCGCCGTTAACTTCGCCGTTCTGAAGGAACACCGCGTAGGCGAGGCTCTCGCCAGACAGGTGAATGCGAGATTCAAGACGCTCTACGACAGTAGTTGACCTGCTTCGTGAACGGCGACGAAACGGGTTACCGGACATGGTTCTCCTCCTGTGCTGTTTCACAAAACTCCGGGGACATTATACTGGTTCTGCTTCAGCATCTAAATCAAATCCGGGGACATCATAAATCCAAAATCCGAGATGGTATACAATCTTCCCATTGTGTGAAATCCTTGGACATCATATGGTTTTCCTACTACTTTGGTGGTCATTCCGCGCCTGTTGCGCTTTGCCGGGCACGTCAGTAAGCTGTCAGTGCGAGGGCGCGGTCTTCCAAGTGGAAGAACGTCTTCAGCCCGCGCGCCGCCAGCCATCCTGTGTTATGTGATGCGGCAGGCACAGCGCGACAACCCTTGCCACACTGCCCATGCAGTACAGGCTAACGCGGAAGGGCTACGGCGTCAATGCCCGCGGCAATGCGTGTCGGGACTGGCTCAAAATCCGTATGATGTCCCCTGAAATAGCGAAATAAATCAGTATGATGTCCCCCGAAATACTCCCTGAAATCCCAATAATCACAACGACCTCTGCTTCCCCTTTATTCAATCCCCATAGTTTTCAGGTTCTTCAGGCTGATCGCCAGACTTTCGAATGGGCAACGCTGGCAGGTATCCTGTTCGACCAGGAACCATTCCACCCCCGCTGCGGGCGCGGCGTCAAGGATGCCCTCCCAGTCCAGATTGCCTTCGCCAACCTCTGCCATCAATTGCGTACTGCCCTTCATGGTCATATCCTTGCAGTGAAGGAGCGGCACGCGCGCCGGCAGTTTCAGCATCCACACGACCGGGCTGGCGCCGCCGTGCTGAATCCAATACGTGTCCAGTTCCGCCTTGAAGAACTCCGGATCGCTGTCCTCGTAAAGTATCTGCAAGCCCGTGCGGTCGCCGAATTTCTCAAGCTCGAAGCTGTGATTATGGTATGAGAAGGTCAGCCCCCCTTCTTTGAGCTTCGCGGCGACTTCTGACGCTTCCTTCGCGAATCTTGACCATCCGTCCGCGTTGCGATATTCGCCGGGCAGACCGCCTATGGCCACCTGATCGCACCCCCAGAGTTTGTGCTTGTCTATGATTGCCTGCGTCTTGTCGCGCAGGGAATAGAAGTCCTCGTGCGTTGCGACTATTTTCAACCCCTCTGAGTCGCAGATTCTTCTGAGTTCCGCCGGATCAATAGGCCCGACGGCGGATACTTGAACGGCCTCGTAGCCCATTTCCGAAACCTTATTCAGTGTGTTGGCTATGTCCGTCGGGGTCTTGAGGTATTCCCTGAGCGTGTAGAGCTGAGCGCCTATGCGTGATGACATTTGTAATCTCCTTGACTTCCTGGGCTTCCGATCGGTTATGCGGACATTCAGATGACATGAGTTTCCCATGACGCCGGGCGCCTTTCAAGCTGTTTCCGCGCTCGTTTCTCCGCTTTGCGGCCTTCGGCACAAGCTTACACGGAATACCTGTTGGAATATTCATATATGACGCTCTGCCTCGCGTAAATGGGTACGGGGTCAGTGACGGGCGGGAGGGTGTGAGGCGGGGAGGAATTTTCAAAAGAAGAACTCGAATCGCGGATTTTTTTGTTGACATGGGTGTATGTATTCTGATATACATACGCGAATGAA
>Ga0116153_10000184_pt1 | contig 95562 bp, 85 predicted proteins | sample AD_UKC028_MetaG_FD_89896 | JGI IMG/M metagenome (GOLD analysis project Ga0116153, IMG submission 89896) | Active sludge microbial communities of municipal wastewater-treating anaerobic digesters from USA - AD_UKC028_MetaG | ecosystem: Engineered > Bioreactor > Anaerobic > Digestate | place: USA...
ATTGGAGCATGCCTCGGTGGTGGGGCATTTTCCGCCGGTCATGGTGGTGGAAACGCCGCGCACGAGGGTCCGCAGTTCGTCGATGGTCGGGAGGCGCCAGTCCTTCGCCCCGGCGAGGACGAGGTTGGCGCAGTAGGTCTCCGCTGCCGCGTGGGTGGGGCCCATGCCGCCCGTGCCTTGATTGCCCATCGGCTCTTCCCAGATGAGGTAGGTGTCGGGATCGGTCCAGAAGCCGCCGGCATTCTTGTCGAACACGCCGGGGTCCTCGTCGGATATCACCGTGCCGTCGTCGGTCGCGCCGGGGGTATCGCTATCGGGCGTCGTCCCCTCGGAGGTCTCTTTCACGCAGTTGGTGGTGTCGTAGCCGGTGCAGTTGCTCTTGCAGACCGCGAGGCCGCCGGTGAAGTCGCCGAGCGTGGCGCAGTCGACCGCGTCGCCGTCGCAGACATCGGCGCCGTTGGTGATGCTGTCGCCGCAGGTCGCCGACGCGGTGGTGTCGTCGTCGCTGCCGCCCGTGGTGTCGGTGACGGTCAGGTCGTCGGTCACCTCGCCCGGTTCTTCTGCGACGGTGCAGGAGATGAACAGGAGAGACAGGATCATCGCCGGGAGCGCCCAACTGAATTTTGACATCGTGCTTCCTCCATTGGAAATATCGGTTTCTGGGGTATCAGACCGTGCGCGCCCGTTTTTTTCGTTCCGGACCGCCGGTGAGGACTTATTTCAGGTCCTGAAACCTCGGGAACGGCCCTTGACCGCCCTGTGCGGCCGATTTTTACCCATTTTTATAGTAGTGAATGACCAGTGACCTGCAATGGAGGTATCGGTATGCGGTTGGTTCTTGCGGCTATGCTGACGGTGGTGTGGGGGATGGCGGTGGCCGGTACGGTCGGCGACCATTTTTACCGGGGGTTTGAACGGATACCGGTCGATCGGCTCGGGGTGGATCCCGCTGGTCTGCCGCTGGTCCACTTTCCCGGCGCCCGGGCGGCCCAGCTCCTTGCGCCGAACCTCTATATCAAACTCTCGGATGAGGCCAACCTTCCGGAACTGCTTGGAAAAAACAAGCTTGCGCTCGTGCGGCGGCTGGCGGTGCCCGGCTGGTTCTATGTCGCAACGGCGGGTGACCCGATCGGCGTGGCGGCGGCGCTCTACGATTCAGGGGCGGTGTTGGCGGCCGAACCGAGCGTATATACTAAGGTAAACCTTTACGGCATTGATCCGTTGACCACCAACGATCCCTATTTCACCGACCAGTGGAACATCCACAGCGACGGCCCCTACACCTCGCTGGACGGCAAGGCGCAGATCCGGGGCGGTGACAACGCTCATGTGGCGGAGGGGTGGCGGCTCATGCAACTGCTCGGTATCGTTTCGGGGGTGAGCGACCTCGGCGCCGGGATGCGGCTTGCGGTCATCGACGACGGGTTCGATCTTCTGCACGAGGACCTTGTCGACCGTTACATCGTCTCGAACAATTTCGGCGGGCCGGTCGAGACGGGGAACCTCTTCGCCGAAACGGTCGATACCGGCAACTTCCACGGCACGATGGTGACCGGACTGGCGGTCGCGAGCGGCGACAACGGGCTCGGCCTGACCGGCAGTTGCCCGCGCTGCGGTCTGATCGCGGCCCGGATGGCGGCCGATCCCACCTCGACGGGGCTGACGGCCGACGCCTACTTCGACCAGATATTCGACTGGGTCATGGCGCAGGATCCCGATGTCATCAACTGTTCGTGGGGTCCTGACGACAGCCTGCCGTCAACTTATTTCAGCGAATTGGTCGACCACATCACCACCACCGGCCGCGACGGCAAGGGGACCGTCATCGTCTTTGCGTCGGGCAACTCGGGGGAGGACTTCGCGTGGAACGGACTTGCCACCCATCCGAACGCCGTGGCGGTGGGCGCCTCGAACAGTCAGGGGGTCCGCTACGATTTCAGCAACTACGGCGCGGCGCTCGATATCGTTGCCCCGACCAGCGGCGGCGAACGGCAGTCGTCCACCCTCTACTACGACCGCATCTGGAGCACCGATAATTTTCTGCGGCCCGCCTGTCTTGACGACGGCGAGACCCCGGCCTCCGGTTGCCACGATACTGCCGGCTGGAATCCCGACAGCCCCGTCGCGGGGGGCGACGGCTGGTGGGGACGCTACAGTTACCGTTTCTCGCACACCTCATCGGCGGCGCCGCTGGTGTCGGGGATCGTGGCGCTCATCCTGCAGACCAACCCGGCGCTGAGTGCGGCAGAGGTCCGCGATATCATCGTCGGTACCGCCGACAAGATAAACAGCGGCGGGGCGGGTTATGACGCCGACGGCCACAGCGATAACTACGGCTACGGCCGCATCAATGCCCTACGCGCCATCGCCAAAGCGTGGATCCTCGGCGGCGGCGCAATCACCGATGAGATAAAACAGGACATCGACGAGTCGTCGCCCTGTACCGTCGCCGACTGCTGGGATTTCACCGACGATCCCGTTACCGACTACGATGCGATGCTGGTCGATGAAGGGGGAGAAAAGGACATAAACGACGAAAGCGACCTAACGGACGAGGATCAGCTGATCGACAACGAACCGGTCGACGAGGACCTATCTGAAAATCCCGATGAAACGGATGATACCCTGCCTGACACCGTGACCGGCGACGATACGGTGCCTGATGAAACGGCCGACGATGTTCCCGTGACCGATACTGGCAACGATTCCTATCACTCCGATTCGTCCCCTGACTCCTATCCTTCCAATGATTCTGGAGAACTCCCCGACGAGGAGATCGTTGAGGAAGGTTCTACCGGCTGTGGTTGTACGCTGGTGCTCTAGCGGCCGACCTTCTGGCGGCGGAATTCGCGCGGGGTGAGCCCCGTTGTCTTCTTGAAGAGCGTATTGAAGTGCGACTTCGATTTGAAACCCGACTCGAACGCGGCGGCGAGTATATTCTCCTCCTTGCGTGACGGGTCGGCGAGGAGCCGTTGCGCCTCTTCGATGCGGAAGTTGTTGACGAAGGTGAAGAAGTTCATCCCGGCGCGGCCGTTGACGACCTGCGAAAGGACATGTTCGGTCAGCCCGATGGCGGCCGCCAGTTCCTTGATTCCCAGTTCGCTGTTGAGGTAGGGTTTGGCGGTGCGCATGTGGGTGGTCAGCTCGGCGAGGTAGGCATCGGCGATATGGTCGTCGAGGCGGCTTTTCTCGTATTTGACCTTCGGTTCGTGAGTCGTGAGAGGTGAATCGTGAGAGGCGAGAGGCGGGTCGGGTAGGGGTGTCGATTCATCGCGCCCTGTTGTTGCCGGTTCGATGATCCGCCGATAGTCGTTGAATATCGGCGCCTGCCGCATCGCGAGGATGCCGACGATGTAGATGAGCGCGGTGTCCCAGAGGTAACTGATGCGGGTGATGCCGTGGGTCATCGTGATGATCTCAAGTCCGTGGCCGGTGACGGTGGCGAGGAATATGCCGATCATCGCGAGGTTGACTATGGCGAGTAGTTTCAGCCACCCGAGGTCGAGCCGTTCCAGTTCGGAATACTGTTCCTCCATCTCGCGGCGGTAGCGGGCGATGAGTTGAAGCGTCAGGCCGAGGTAGAGGGCGTAGTGGAGCAGTTTCAGCGAATAGGTGAACAGCGGCTTGAAATGGGTCGGGAAGCCCGAGACGAGGTAGTGGTCGTAGGCCGCGATCTTGAAGTCGCCGGTCTTGAGATAGAAGGGGAGTATCGTTGCGAAGTGCAGGAAGAAGGGGATAAAGTTAAGTAGATATATCGGTTTGAAACGGCTGAATCGACCGGTGAGGGTCCCGGCGTAAAGGAATATCAGCGGGCCGTAGAGGAACGGTGCGGAGGTGAAACTCCAAAGCATATGCGGAAACTGCCGGTAGTAGCCCATTTCTTCAAGGAAGAGTTCAAAGAGGTTGAGGGCGAAGATGCCGAGTAGCACAGCCAACAGGCGGTTGGCGCGCCGGTTCTCGGGGCGCAGGAAAAGCTGGATGCTGAGAAACGCCCCCTGTCCGGCGCCGAGTAGGTAGATGATGGCGAACAGTACGCTCATGGTCCCTACCATGCCGTGAAGGGGGGGGTGAAGTCAATTTTTTCGCCCGGCTCTCCTGCAACGCATGGTTTTCGCGGTCGAGAAAATACTTTCCAAACGGACGGCGGCACATATAATCGCGCCGACCGTATGAGGATGTACCGCATGAACATCATATCGGCCGACGGCATCTCCCGGACGATCGCCGACAAGCCGCTTTTCGAGAACCTCTCTTTCGGTATCGGTGATGGCGACAAGGTGTCGCTGATCGGCGTGAATGGCTGCGGCAAAACGACGCTCCTGCGGCTGGTGGCGGGGCTCGATCAGCCCGACGGCGGCACGGTGGTCCGGTCGCGCGACGCCCGCATAGCCTACCTTCCTCAGATACCGCCTTTCGATCCGGCGCATACCATCGAAGAGCATCTTTTCAGCGGTCCCGCCGCCCACGACCGGCCCGAGGGGTGGCGGCTCAAGTCGTTCCTGACCGATTACGGGGTGACCGACCTTGCGGCGCGGATGGGGGCGCTGTCGGGGGGGATGCAGAAAAAGGTGGCGCTCGCCCGGGTGTTGGCGACCGACGCGCAACTGCTGATACTCGACGAGCCGACCAACCACCTCGATCTCGACGCCATCCTCCGGCTACAGGAACATCTGCGCGAGATGAAAAAGGCGCTCTTCATGGTGACCCACGACCGGATGTTCCTCGACGCCGTTTCGACCGGCATCTGGGAGATCGACCGGCGGCAGCTCTTCACCTACGGCGGCGGCTACGAACGCTATCTGGAACGGAAGGCGGAGCGCGACCTGAGCCTTCAGCGCAGTGAAGATAAGGCCGAGAACATCCTGCGGACCGAACTCGAATGGCTGCGGCGCGGCCCCAAGGCGCGGGCCACCAAGTCGCAGGACCGCAAGGACCGGATACAGCGCCTGCTCGACCGCGAACAGATAGCGGCGCCGGGCGAGGTGGAGCTATCCATTACCGGGCGGCGGCTCGGGAAGAAGATACTGGAGGTGAAGGGGATAACGAAACGCTACGGCGGCCGCGTGGTGCTCAACCCCTTCAGTTGGACCTTCAAAAAGAACCAGAAACTCGGCATCGTGGGGCCCAACGGCTGCGGCAAGACGACGCTCCTCAACCTCCTGACCGGCGTGATAGAACCCGACGGCGGCACGGTCGAGCCGGGGGTGAACACCTGTTTCGGTTATTTCGATCAGCGCGGCGCAACGCTCGACCCCGATATGAAGGTCATCGACTTCATCAAGAGCGCGGGGGAGCGGATAGAGGTGGCGGGCGGCGTCACCATCAGCGCGTCGCAGATGCTCGAACGGTTCCTCTTCACCGGGACGATGCAGTATCAGCCCATCGGGAAACTGTCGGGCGGGGAGAAGCGGCGTCTCCAACTGCTTTTCGTCCTGATGAAGAACCCCAACTTCCTCATACTCGACGAGCCGACCAACGATCTCGATATCAAGACGCTCACGATACTGGAGGATTTCCTGCAACGGTTCGAGGGGTGTCTGCTCATCGTTTCGCACGACCGCTGGTTCATCGACCGGTGCTGCGAGTTCCTGCTCGTGTTCGATGAGAACGCGACGGTCGGCGGTTTTGCCTGCGACATGTCTGACTATATCGAGATGCGGGCGGCGCAGAAGGTGCGGGCAAAGGAGCCGGAGAAAAAAGAAAAACCGGTGCCGCAGGTCCGTCCCCGCGACATCGAGAAAAAGGTGAAGCTCACCTTCAAGGAGCGGCTGGAGCTCGATAAACTGCCGGCCGAGATCGGGGCGCTGGAGCGCGAGAAGGAAGAGCTGGAGGCGCAGTTGTCAGGTGGTGCTCATGGCGACATGGCGCGGTTGACGGCGTTGGGACACCGGTTCGAAGAGGTGCGGCGACTCATCGACGAAAAGCTGGAACGCTGGGCGTTATTGTCGGAGAAAGAGGAGTAGGGGCGACCCTACCACTTCTTGAAAATAAAGAACACCGCAAGGATGATGAGGGCGAACCCGACGAGGTAGTTCCACTTGAACTCCTCCTTGAGATAGACCACCGAGAAGACCGCGAAGACCACCAGCGTGATCACCTCCTGTATCGTCTTCAACTGCGCGGCGGTGAAGGTGCCGTGCCCCCAGCGGTTTGCGGGGACCATGAAGCAGTACTCGATAAAGGCGATGAGCCACGACGCGATGATGACGATCCAGAGCGGCTTGTCCTTGAACCGCAGGTGGCCGTACCACGCGATGGTCATGAAGATGTTCGAAACGGTGAGCAAAGCGATGGTTCTCATAAATGACTCCGTATGGTCAGGATAATTCTTTCCGGTAAGCGGCCAAGGCTGCCGTTTCGGTGCGGTGGATGACCGCGAAGGGGGCGTTGAAATCGAATTCCCCGGCGGCGAACAGGCCGTGGCCGCGGACGATGGCGGCGCCGTGCTTCGTGACGGCGTCGGGGAGGGTGCGGGCGAGATCGGCGCCCGGATCGCCCGTGACCACCGGCAGTCCGAAGAGGCTCTTTTCTTCGCCGGCAAGCGACCGGATGACGGTCCAGCGCGGGTGACCGTGGAGCACCGCGCGGTAGCGGCTCTCGAGGGCGATACGCCGGTGCGACGGATATTCGGAGGAGGCGCAGCGGGCGGTGCCGCATTCTTCGCACAGCGGGCAGAGCGCCGTGCCGCCGTCGAGTTTATCCAGCGGCGCGCCGGAGCGGCTGATAAGGAGCGTGTCGCGCATCCGGTAGGAGATGTTGCCGAAGATCGAGTCGACCAGCCCTGCCGCCACGAGCGCTGCCCCCGCCTCGCCGACAGCGCGCTGTGCCGCCGATTCGTCGGCGAAGGGACCGTGCATCAGGCGCGGGGCGGCCGGTAACGGCGGGAGAGCGGCAAGAAGTTCGCGGGCAAGCGTCCCGGCGGCGGCGGGAAGCGTCCCGACGCGCTTCAGGGCCAGTATCTCGCCGAAAAAGTGGACGAAGAGGGCGAACCGCGCGATGTCGCGGTGGAGGAGCGCCTGCGCTTCGGTCGTGACGCCGCGGACGAGTATCCTGCCGTCGCGGGTGAGATGGACGGTGCGGTCGCCCACGGCATCCTGCGGCCGTTCGATGATCGGGATATCGGTGAGGAAGAGCCGCGTCTCGGAATCGCGCGGGGTGAGGCGGTCGATGCCGGCGGCGCAATAATGGACGACTATCGAGTGATAGGGTTCGCGGTGTTCTTCAAGCAGGAAAAAATCGGTCGGCACACAGCACCTCGTCATTGACCGGGCGACTATACCGCTGCTAGTGGGCAAAGTCAAAAAGGAAAAAACGAACCGTTTTTTTGACTTGCGGACGACGGCGCGCTACTATCATGCCGGTCATCCGGCCGGACAAACGACTACAAGGAGGAACAGATGTCGAAAGTATTTCTTTTCGTCGTAATGATGGGCTTTATGGTCTCCTGCGTTACCAGCGGCACGCACCAACTGGTGGTCGATGAACTGGCGGCTCAGAAGAAGGCAAACGAGGCATTGACGGCCGACAATGACGGCCTGAAAAAAGATGTTGCCGATCTTAAGGCCGACATCGAAAAATTCAAAGCGGCGCTCCTGAAACTCAAGAAGGAATACGATGACATGTCGAAGAATTTCATGGACGCGATGGCGTTCAATGACGACCTGAAAAAGACGCTCAAGGAAAAAGGCGCGTCGCTTGAAGAACTCGACGCGAAAAATAAGGAGTTGGCGACGAAAAAGGCCGAGGAGCAGGCGAAGTTCGCGGCGGAGCAGGAGCGGCTCAAGGCGGAACTCGAACAGTTGAAGCGGATGAAAGAGGCGGCCGAGAAACGGAACGCCGAATTCAATAATGTCATGGCGAAGCTCAAGAAGATGATCGACGCCGGAACGCTCTCGGTCAAGATCCGTAAGGGGCGGATGATCGTCACCCTCTCGTCCGACATCCTCTTTGCCGTCGGGGCGACCGAACTGACCCCGGAGGGCAAGGCGGCCATCGCCGAACTCGCGGCGACCCTGAAAGAGATACCCGACCGCAACTTCCTCGTGGTCGGTCACTCCGACTCGACGCCGATAAAGAAGAAATTCGCCTCCAACTGGGAACTCTCCTCTCAGCGCGCCATCGAGGTGGTGAAACTGATGATCGCGAGCGGCGTGCCGCCGACGATGATCGCCGCCTCCGGCAACGCCGAATTCGACCCGATAGCCGATAACGACACCCCCGAGAACAAGACCATGAACCGCCGCGTCGAGATCGTCTTCATGCCCAAGATAGACGAACTCCCCGGCTTCGGTCCCGAAGCGAAGTAAGCAATTCAAAAAATTGGCGCGCCCGGGAGGACTCGAACCTCCAACCCTTTGGTTCGAAGCCAAATGATCTATCCATTGAACTACGGGCGCACAAGAACATAAAAAAACGGGTCAGGCCCCGAAGGACCTAACCCGTTGGAAAGAGATGGTGGCGAGGGAGTGACTCGAACACTCAACCCTCGGGATATGAATCCGATGCTCTAACCAGTTGAGCCACCTCGCCACGAGGCGTTGCCGATAATAATCGTCCGCATGTTTTTGTCAAAGATTTTTAGAGAGGTTTGCGCAGGAGCGTTTCGAGCCGCTGTTCTGTGATGCCGTAGTGGGCCTTGATGGCCGCTATCTTCGCATGGAACGGGGCGGGGTCGGAGGGGCGGTTGAGTTTGCGGGCGACGAGCATCACATTCTTCGCGGTGTGTTCGCTCGATATGAATTCGAAGACCTTCACCGCGTAACCCGACGCTTCGAGCAGAAGCGCCCGGAGCGCGTCGGTCGCTATCTCCGCCTGTCGTTCGGCGAGTATGCCGTGTTCGAGGAATGCGTTCGCGTCGCCGGTGACGGTGAGCTGTTTGCGCACCTCCTTGTGACAGCAGGGGGCGGCGATGATGAGTTTCGCGCCGTTGACTATACCTTTATATATAGCGTCATCGGTGGCGGTGTCGCAGGCGTGGAGCGCGATGACCATGTCGGCGGCGGTAAGTTCGGCCGTCGCGATGGTGCCGCGCGTGAACGATAGTCCGGTGAATTTGCCGTCGGCCGCTATCCTGTTGCAGAGGTCGACCAGTTCCTGCCGCGTCTCGATACCCGAAACCCTCGGGTTCATATTCCGATGGTTGACGAGGTGGTCGTAGAGCGCGAAGGTGAGGTACCCTTTGCCGCTCCCCATGTCGGCGATGACCGGCGCGGCGGGCAATGCCGTTTCGTTGAGGAGGCCGTCAACGATCTCGATGTATTTGTCTATCTGCTTGAACTTGTCCTGCATGGTCGGTTTGACGATCCCCGCGGCGTCGGTGATGCCGAGCGCGTGGAGATAGGGGGCGTGTGGATCGACGAGGCGCGCCTTCGCCTTGTTGTGGTCGAGCGACGGGGCCTCCTGAAAGCGAGGCGCCGATGCGGTGATGCGCGGCCCTTTCTCCTGAAGCATCAGGTGGAGGTCCTCGGCGGTGGAGTAGAGATCGGCGTTGCGGAAGGCGCTGTCGAGCAGTTCCCTGATGACGGTCCGTGCCTCGGCCGGGTCGTAGTTCTTGACAATGTCCTTGGTCGTGTGGCGGTAGGTGCAGGAGATCGCCAGCCCCTTTTTGATGGTGACGAGCCGTGCGATGACCTGCGTGAGGTCGCTTTTTTTGTCGCGACGGTCGGAGAGAAGCAGTTTGACGAGGCTTTGGTCGATGATGCTCCGGTCGAGCGCGTCGAAGAAACGATCAAGCGCCGGATGGGCGGGAAGGGTCATGTCGGGCACCTCCATAAGTGTGCATCCTCTCAACATACTGACAAAATCCAAAAGGAAAAGATATCCGTCGAATCTTTACTTTTCCCCCCTTTTTGATACACTGCCCCGAATTGAGAGGTGTTGCGATGAAACGCTACGGTCTGTTCTGCTGTATCCTGCTGATCGCATCGTTCCTCTGTGCCGCCGAAGAGCCGGGCGGCCCGTGGAAAGAGGAGCGGAGCGACGAGAACCTTTCCATCTTCAGCCGAGAGGTCCCCGGCACCGACATCCGCGAGGTGAAGGCGACCGCCCTCATGGTCGGCACGATAAAGGAAGCGGTCGACATCATCTTCGACCGGAAGAACCATCCCGGCAACATGCCCTACATCCAGAAGTCGGTGGTGCTGTCAAAGGATGACAAGTGCGATGTCTCCTACAATATCATATCGCCGCCGGTCGCCAGTAATCGCGACTATCTCGTCCGGTCGTGCGCCGACAAGACGAGCAGTCAGGAGACGAAGCTGTGGTGGGAAACGGCGACCCATCCCGACTATCCCGAGAACGAAGACAATGTCCGGGTGAAGGTGAACAAGGGCTACTACATCTTCCGGCAGATCGAGCCCGATAAACTGCTGGTCGACTACTATATTTATACCGATCCGGGTGGCTCGTTGCCGATATTCGTTAAGAACATCGCCAACCGCACCGGCGTCTCCGATGTGCTGGAGAGTCTCGAAAAGACCATTCAGAAGCGCAGAAAGAAGTGACGATATCCTTGCATGCCCTGTTCGCTCGGCCGCTCGACGACCGTCGAAAAACCTTTTTTGCCCATGCCGCCTTCATGTCTCTCGAGGAGTTCGTCTGGGGCATTTTTGTCCTCGCGGAGGTGGTTCTTCGTCGCGAACTGCAAGCAAGTTCCTTCACCATAACGCTCTTCGCGATACTCAATCCCGCCTCGTCGCTCTTTTCTGTTTATTTTTCGCAGGTGCTTTCGGCGCGCCCCGACCATATCTACCGCCACATCCGTTTGGTGGCGGTGCTGACGCGCCTGCCGCTGGTGTTGTTTTTCCTTTGGCACGATGCCGCTTCGGTGCTTCTGCTGTTCGGCCTATTCAACATCGGCGTGGCGATGCTCAAGCCGGTGCAGAGCATCTATATGCGCGAGAATTTCCGCGAAGGAGAGATCGGGCGACTCTACGGCATTACCGTCTCGATAGCGAAGGTATTCTTCATCGCCGCCAGTTACGGCTTTGGCCTGTGGATGGATGTCAACCATGCCTCATACATAACGGCATTCGGCGGGAGTGGGGTGGTGGCGTTCGCATCTGTCCTGCTGCTTACCCTTATTCCGTTCCACGGCTGGCGTACCGTCGAGGCGGCGCCGGCGCCCAAGGATATGCTGGGCTTCGCCACGACCCGCGAGACGCTGCGCGACAACGCCCCGTTCCGCCGGTTCGAGGCCGCCTTCTTCACCTACGGATCGGGTTTTATGGTGGTGCTTCCGGCGATGCCGATACTGCTGGTAGATCATCTCGATCTTTCCTACAGCGTCGTCTCGTTCGGTCGCGGCGTGATGTCGGCTATCTTTCTGATCATCTTCACCCCTCTGCTCGGCCGCGTTCTTGACCGGACCAATCCGATCTACCTGAGCAAGGTCTCCTTTTTCGTCCTTATCGCCTATCCGCTGTTCCTCATCGCGGCATGGTTCCTGCGCGATGCTGCCGAGCCGTTGTTCTACCTTTCGTTCGCCGCCTTTGGGGTGGCGATGGCGGGGGTGACGCTGACCTGGAACGTCGGGCCGATGTATTTCGCGGCGACCCCCCGGGAGATACCGCGACTGATGAGCGTCCATGTGACGCTGACCGGACTGCGCGGACTGTTGGTGCCGATCGTCGGATATTTTCTTCTCAAGATAGGCATCTTAGCACCGTTCTTCGTGAGCGCCTGCTGTTTTTGCGCCGCCGGATTCATGATGCGGCGTGACGGGAAAAATTTGTTGACAGCGGAAAAAAACTCCGTATAAAACGCCCTGCCTATGCTGAGCGGGAATAACTCAGTGGCTAGAGTGCAACCTTGCCAAGGTTGAGGTCGAGGGTTCAAATCCCTTTTCCCGCTCCATTTTTTTTTCTTCTTATCCGGGGCGCCTTGGCCAAGTGGTAAGGCAGAGGTCTGCAAAATCTCCATCTCCGGTTCGAATCCGGAAGGCGCCTCCATCCTTACCTGATATTGTAAGTGCCGGAGTGGCGGAATTGGCAGACGCAAGGGACTTAAAATCCCTCGGAGCATTGCTCTGTACCGGTTCAACCCCGGTCTCCGGCACCATCTCATCGTATCCATTTTTTTATAGGAGCCTACCATGAACGATCCGAGACTCGACAAATTGGCCAAGGTGCTCGTCCACTATTCGACCCGCGTGAAACGGGGTGAGTTCGTCTTCATCCGCGCCGACGAGGTGGCGACGCCGTGGGCGATAGCCGTGGCGCGCGAAGCCACTAAGGCCGGCGCTCATGTCGAAACGATGCTGGTGTCACAGGAGGTGGCCGAGGCGCGGCTCAAGTACGCCTCCGACGATGAGCTCAAGACCGGCAACTACATGCTCGAGAAGATGCTCGAGAAGGCCGATGTGTGGCTGACGGCGTGGGCGGCGCGCAACGTGAAGGTCAATGCCGCGATACCGGCCGAACGGTTGAAGATCGACGCGCAGGGGCAGAGCGGCTGGCGCAAGATATATTCCGACCGGATGGCGACCGGCAAACTGCGCTGGTGCGGTACCCAGTTCCCGACCTACGCCGATGCGCAGGAGGCCAACATGAGCCTCGAGGACTACGAGAACTTCGTCTACGGCGCGGGGCTGCTCGATGCTGATAATCCGGCGGCCGAATGGAAGAAGGTGAGCGAGGCGCAGGAACGCTGGGTCAAGTGGCTCGATACGAAAAAGTCGCTCCATATCGTATCCGAGGGGACCGACATCACCGTGAGCGTCGCGGGAAAGAAGTGGATGAACTGCGACGGCCGGGTCAATTTCCCCGACGGCGAGGTCTTCACGAGCCCCGAGGATACCAACATCAACGGCCACATCTCGTTCAGTTTCCCCGGCATCTACGCCGGCAAGGAGATCGAGGGGATCCGGCTGGAAGTGAAAAACGGCCTCGTGGTCAAGGCGACGGCGCGCAAGGGCGAGGAGCTCCTGCTGGCGCTTCTCAAGACCGACGAGGGGGCATCACGCTTCGGCGAGGTGGCGGTCGGGACCAATTACGGCATCCAGCGCTTCACCCGCAATATGCTCTTCGACGAGAAGATCGGCGGCACGGTCCACATGGCGCTCGGCAATTCGATGGCCGAAGCGGGCGGGAAGAACCACTCCGCGATACATTGGGATATGCTGTGCGATATGCGGCAGGGCGGCACGATAACGGCCGACGGGACGCTTTTCTACAAGGACGGCAAGTTCATCGACGAAGTGCTTATCTGATCCACTGCCTTTCTACCCATTAGGTTCCTTTCGTCCTTTCGGTCCCTTTCAGGTCATCCCCACAGGTGCCAGATGAGCAACCCGATGACCGCCAGCGGCATGATGAGGTGCAGTTTGAACCAGAGAGGCAGGCGCAGTCTGGGACCGAGCCAGGCGAAAAGGATCGCAAGGATGATCGCACCGAGAAGTACCTGTCCTGAGTTGAATTGCGGTACTCCCCAGACGATGGTGGAGTGGGTGATGGCCGAGACGACGAGCAGTCCCGCCGCCCACGGATGGATGCGGCGCAGAAAGGTAAGCGTTCGGTCCGGCGGTTTCAGGAGCTTTCGTGCCGGGAAGATCGCCGCCGCGACGAACAGCAGGGCGACATTCACCCAGCCGAGCAGTTTGCCGAATTCGTGCATATCCATGACGTCACTTCTTCAGTTTGCCGACGATTTTTAGGTTCTTGGTTACCTTGTCGCCGTGCGGTGATTTCGTGGTGATGAGCGGGGTGATGTCGGTGCCGGGCGTGCCGCCCTTGTGGCCGCCGCTCGACCATGCCTTGACGCCGGTGATGTCGTAGACGACGCCGTTGATGGCGACATAGGCGGGGCGTCCCTCCTTGCCGTCGAACTTCGCGAGTTCGGCGAGAGTGAATTCCTTTTCGGCGGGCGCGGACTCGACCTTTTTTTCGGTGACGGGGGCGGCCGGTTTCGTGGCGGGGGCGTCGGCCGCGATGGCGATAAAGGCAAAAAGCGCAATGGCGATGACGATGAGCTTTTTCACGGATCCCTCCTAGAAATATGCGGTCATCGAAAGCAACAGGGCGAGCGTGACGCCGTTGACCCCCATCTCGTTAGTGACCGTTCCTGCCGGCGTGATATTGTCATTCTCTACCCAACAGTGAAGATAGCTGAGCGCGACCTGTCCGCCGAGGCTGAAGTTATCGTTGAGCGGTAATTCGCTGCCGACGAAGAGTTCGGGAACCAGATAATGCCAGCGCGTTTCGCCGCCGCCGCCGCCGCCATTCACCTGATACACATAGGAGAGAAAGAGACCGCCGTAGATGATGATCGGGTCGCTGATGATGTCGTAACGGATACCGGGACCCATCTGGAAGGTGGTACTCTGCCAGTCGCCGTCCACCCAATTGAAATTGAGACCGAAACGGGCGAGAACGTAAAAATCGGGGATCACCGCAAAACCGCCGGTGATGAGCGCCGCCGAGAGGTCGGGGCCGAAGTTGACGGTATCAAGGCCGTCATCGGGGACATCCTCCACATTCATATAGTTGTAGTTGAGCAGGTTCGCGGAGAAATTGAAAAGCCCGATATGGCCGCCGCCGGAGCTTTCTTCCTGCGCCGCGAGCGGAAGGGCGGAAAGAACGAGGATCGAAGCGATGAACAAGATACGTTGCATGGTACACTCCTTCGAAAGTTCAAAAAAGCCGCCACATCATAAACCACGAGCCCGACTAATTCAATTTTTCCAAAAAGTTGGATTGCGCCCCGTTTCTTGTATACTGCCGGGCATGATGGCGCGATGGTCCCTCATCTTCATGATCTTGTGCGGCGTGATGCCGCTTACTGCCGTGGAACAGGGTGCCGAATCCTTTGTCCTGCCGCGCTACTGGTATGAACCGGCGCAAAACTTCGACTCCAATCCGCTCATCAATCTTCTGCCGGAAGATACCGTCGTTTGGGAAACGGTCGAAGGGGCGTTCTCTTACAAGCGCGAGCCGGTCGCGGTGGTGCCCTATGCACTCTACGATACCTTGCCGCTCCTTGAACACTATGAACGCATCGGCCTATATACAAAAGGGGTTCAGCGCGAAACCTATCTGCAACCGTTTCAGAGTTTTCGTAGCACGGTCTATTTTGCGAGCGAGGATACCACGCTGTACGGCAAGGCGGGGCTCAAGCTCGACAAGGGGTTCAACGGCGTGCTTACCGAGGACGGCAACCTTTCGGTGATGAACCGGTTCGGCGCCTACTGGAGTTTCCGGCACCGTTGGAGCGCCCAGACCGAACAGAACGAGCTTCACCGGCTCTATGCAAAGGGGCGACTCGGGAAGTTCTCCATCGAGGGGGGGCGCGACAGCGTGAACTTCGGACCGGGCGAGTGGGGACTGCTTCTCTCATCGAACGCCGAGCCGTTCTGGATGATCAAATTCCAGAACGAAGAGGCTATAGAGTTCTATGGCAAATGGTCGTTCGTCCTGCTCAACGGCTGGCTCATGGATGAACGCGGCGATCATTCCGATCCGAAACTGTTCGCCGCGCGGGTGACCTATCAACCGGCCGGTTGGGTAGAGATCGGGGTGACCCGCACCGAGTTGTACGGTGGTGAGGGACGGCCGACCTATCAGATACACGAGATGCCCGAGGTGATATTCGGCGGCAAGGATAACGTGCCGGGCGGTCGGTTCGACAACGACGGTTACGCGGCGCTCGATTTCACCTTCTCTCTGCCGATGGATCGCTGGACCGGCGGAAAGGTAAAGTCGCTCCGCTTTTATTTTCAGGAAGCGGGGACCGACATTGCCGCGCCGTGGCAGCCGGAGGACCGCATATTCACCGTGCCGTGGCTTTTCTTCCATTTCTTCGAGCGGGCATACCTTATGGGGTTCACGATGTCGCTCGAAGATCATTTCTTCCGTCTGGAGTACGCCAAAACGGCGCTCAGTTTCTATCGTCATCACCTCTATCCGCAGGATGGGTACACCTATCGCGGCCTCTCGCTGGGGTATCCCTTCGGTCGTAATTTTCAGAGCATCTTCTTCAAGCACCGCTGGAACGCGGCCGACTGGCTGACGCTCGAGTACCGGGTGGGACTTCACCAACTTCCGGCCCACAGCGAAGCCGACCATAAAAAAGAGTTTGCGCTGGACCCCATGTTCACGGTGTCGGGCGGCGTCACGCGCTACTGGGGCGAGGCGACGCTGACCTTCCCGGTCAAGAACCTCTTTTTTGAGCTATATGGCCGTGTCGAGGGAGGCGACGCCTATGATGCCGATCCCGATCCGATATCCTATACCATCGTTCGCGACCCGCGGGTGACCGGCATCGCCGGTTTCTCGATCGGCGCCAAGTTCTGAGGTTCGGAAGAAAAAACCGTATAAAAACCTTGACGCGGGAAGTTCACTGTATATAATCGCGCCTCGGTTATTTGGTAGTTCGTTGTTTTGATTTGAGAGGAGAAACCGATGTATGCGGTAGTCAATTTCGGCGGCAATCAGGTGAAAGCCGTCCCCGGCGCGAAGATATTCGTCAACGCGCAGCACAAGGAAGTAGGCGAGGTCTTTGAGAATACCGAGGTGCTCTTGGTGGCCGACGGCGACAACATCACGGTGGGAAAACCCCATGTGGTCAACGCGGTGGTGAAGTTCGAGGTGCTCGATAACCTCAAGGACAAGAAGGTTATGGTCTTCAAGAAAAGACGCCGTAAGGGGTATCGCCGGAAAAAGAGCCATCGCGCTCATCTCACGGCCCTCAAGGTGATCGAGATCCGCAAGTAAGAGAGAAGGGAGATAACCGATGGCAACCAAAAAAAGCGGCGGCAGCGCACGTAACGGTCGCGACAGTCAGGGCCAGCGTCGCGGCGTCAAGAAGTTCGGCGGCGAGATCGTCCGCGCCGGCAACATCATCATTCGTCAGGTCGGGACGAAGTGGCACGCCGGTGAAAATGTCGGCGTCGGCAGCGATTACACGCTGTTCGCCCTCATCGACGGCGTGGTGACCTATCAGACCTATCGTCGCAACGGCAGCGAGAAGACCCGCGTGCATGTCCTTCCCGTCGAGGCGGCAAAGGCGTAATACGCGCAACGGTCGATAATTTTCCGGGGCAGCTGCAAGGCTGCTCCTTTTTTTTGTCCGCGGGGTTCGTATGAAGTTCGTCGATGAGGCGGTCATAACGTCGCGCGCCGGAAAGGGCGGGGCGGGAGCGGTGAGTTTCCTCCACGAGAAATATATGCCGCTGGGCGGTCCCGACGGCGGCGACGGCGGCCGCGGTGGCAGTGTGGTCATCATCGCCGACGAGAATATCGGCACCCTCTACGATGTCCGTTTCAAGCGCGAGATACAGGCCGAAGACGGCGAGAACGGGATGAACAAGAATATGTTCGGTCGCGCCGGTAAGGATGCCCTTGTCCGCGTGCCGGTCGGGACGATGATCTACGACGCCCGCTCCGAGGAACTGTTGGCCGATCTGACCGCCCATCTGCAGGAATACACGGTGGCCAAAGGGGGCCGCGGCGGTCAGGGAAACGCCCGTTTCAAGAGTTCGCGTCGGCAGGCGCCGCAGTTCGCCCAACCGGGAGAAGAGGGGGAGACACGTCGGATACGATTGTCGCTCAAACTCATCGCCGATGTCGGTATCATCGGATTCCCGTCGGTCGGCAAATCGACCCTCATATCGGTCATATCGAATGCGCGGCCCAAGATAGCCGAATATCATTTCACGACCCTCACCCCCAACCTCGGCATTGTCGAGGGGGCCGACTTTCGGTCCTATGTCGTCGCCGATATTCCCGGCATCATCGAGGGAGCCCACAAGGGGACGGGTCTCGGTCATCGCTTCCTGCGTCATGTCGAACGGACCAAATTCCTGATCCATATGGTCGAGATAACGGCGGGTCGCCGCTCGCCCATCGAAGATATCGAGATACTGAACCGCGAGTTGGCGCTCTTCAGCGATGAGCTGACGAAAAAAGAGCAGATATATGTCCTCAATAAATGCGACATCTATGGTCCGGAAGAGGAGGCGCTGCGCTGCGAATTGCGAACGTTCGTCGGTGATAAGCCCTTTTTCGAGATAAGCGGCGTGACCCGCTCCGGACTTAAAGATCTGATGAATTTCGTGGGACGGAAGGTGATAGAGTATCGTCAGAAGGCGGCTGGTCAGGCCGTCTGAGTTTTTGCCAAGAACTCTTTTATCCGAGCGCGGTCGGCCGGCGCTATCTGGGTGAACCGTATCCCCATGCCCGGTATCGGATCGCAGGCGGCGCAGCCGGGAAAGAGGAGGTATTTGTCCTCGGCGCGGGCCACCTCGCCTTTAGCCACGATCTCGCGGTCGGTTCCCGGTAGCGTAAAGACAAGATCGAAACGTTCGCCCGGTTCCCACAGGAGCGGCGAGTGGACGAACATCCCCCCTTCGCTGAGATCCTTTATGTCGAAAGCGGCGGCGATGTCGGTGTCCGACTCTTTGAGCCGGATGCGTATCGTCACCTCGATCCGTTTGAAGTGTCTATTCTCTTTTCCCACAGGACACCTTTTAACTAATGGGGTCGTTGCGGTCATTGACGAAGATGACGAATGGTTCATGCGAGACCGATTCGTCGTCGGTGAGATAGCGATGGGAGGCGACGATGATGAGATCGCCCCGGCTCACCAGTCGCGCCGCCGCGCCGTTGACGCAGACCTCGCGCTTGCCGCGCTGACCGGCGATGGCGTAGGTCTCGAAACGGTTGCCGTTGGTGACGTTCCAGACATCGACGAACTCGTAGGGGCGAATGTCGGCTCGCTCCATAAGTTCCGGATCAAGGGTGATGCTTCCCTGATAATCGAGGTTTGCGTCGGTTATCCGCAGGCGGTGTATCTTCGATTTAAGCATCTTGCGAAACATGATCCCGATGAACCTCACCGTGTTGACCGGGGGCATCATAACCCGTTCGGCCCGGTTGTCAATAGTGGGTGTCAGATGCCGAAATAGTCGTTCTGCCGTGTCGCCGACAGGACCCCTTTCCAGAGCGCCTCTTCGGCGTATATCTTGCGTCGCTCGATGGTGGCGAGCGCTATGGGGACATGGGTGAAGAAGTTGTTCCAGTGACCGATGAGGCAGTTGGTCTTGCCCGCCATCGCGGCATGGACCGCATGTTCGGCCAGTAGGTGACAGAATATCGCGTCGGTCCCCTGCGCCGCAACGCTACGGATGATATAGGAGGGGTCGAAGTATTTGATCGAGAAATCGTATTTCTTCGCCTTGAGATGTTTGTTCAGCTCCTCCTTGAGATAGATGCCGATATCCTTGTGCAGGACATTGCCCGAGGCATCCTTGTTCTTGTTGTGATCCGCGAAGAACTTCTGGCCCGCCCCCTCGGCCACCACCATGACGGCGTGCCGGTTCTTCTCCAGACAGCGTTCGATTGCGCGGAACAGGCCGTGTTCCCCCTCGAGATCGAAATCGACCTCCGGTACGAGGCAAAAGTCGGCGACCGAGTTGGAAATGGTTGACGCGGCGGCAATGAAGCCCGAATCGCGTCCCATCAGTTTCACCAGCGATATGCCGTTGTAGGCCCCGGCGGCCTCGTTGTGGGCGCAGGTGAGGACATCGAAGGTCTGATAAACCGCCGTTTCGTAGCCGAAGGTCTTCTCGACGAAGGCGAGGTCGTTGTCTATCGTTTTCGGGATGCCGATGACGCTGAGCGGCTGTTTCCGTTTCTTTACTTCGAGCGCGATGTCGCGCGCCCCCTTCAGCGTGCCGTCGCCGCCGATGCAGAAGAGGATGTTGATGTTCATCCGCAGGAGGGTGTCGGTCATCTCGGCGACATCCTGATTGCCGCGCGACGAACCGAGTATCGTGCCACCGTCCTCGTGGATGTTGTCGACCACCTCGGGGGTGAGCATGAGCGGTTCATGCCGGTATTTCGGCGCGAGCCCCTGATAGCCGTAACGGATACCGTAGATGTGGCGTACGCCGTAGTCCTGCCAAAGGACATTGACGAGCCCCTTGATGACATTGTTCAGTCCGGGGCACAGGCCGCCGCAGGTGACGATGGCGGCGCGGCTCCACGACGGATCGTGGAATATCTTCTCGCGCGGTCCCGCTTTTTGGAAGGCGGGAAAGTATTTTGATGAGATGAGCTTGCGGAGATTCCTGACCTGACTGGAGAAGACGACCTGATCGTCGTCGGTGACGAAGATGCCGCTCTTTATCGGCGTGGCGACGGTGCAGGGGCCGAGTTCGTCGATGCCGAAGCTGTACTTTTCAGGTTCCTTGATAACGCGATCATAGATGAACATGGACATGAGGCCCTCCCTAGCGTTAGACGAACGCACTATACCAGTTCGTGCGCCGCAAGCAAAATTTTTCGCACTCCGGTATTCTTGACATGTATCGCCTCTTTTGTTAGGGTGCTTTGTACAAATGCGCATCGAGGTTGCGATGAAACGTTTCGCGCTCGTCCTCCTGATAGTGGTCACGGCGTATATGCCGCTCCACGCCCGGCAGAAAATGGATTTCATGCTGTTCAACCTCGGCAGTTCCGCCGAAGGCATCGCTGATTTCGAGATGATGGCGACCCAATTCGCGGCGGTCATCGCCCCGATGTTCCATGGCGAGGCCGAATCACGGGGCGCCGAAGGTTTTGAACTGGGCTTCGGTTACTCGTTCACCAAGATAAACTATACCGCGCGTTACTGGACCAATGCCCTCAACGACAAGCCGACCGACATGCAGGTGCCCACTTTTTATAATGGCGTCGACATCCACGCGAAAAAAGGGTTCTCGTTCGGGCTGGTGGTGTATGGTAATCTTCGTTATTACATCCTTACCGAAATGATCTCCGGCGGCGTCGGGATGGAATATGTCGTCAATGAGGGGCTCAAGAACTGGCCCGATATCTCGTTGGGCGCAGGCTATAACGGCCTGTTCGGCGCTTACGATCTTAATATGCATGAGATCGAACTGCGCGCCAAGATATCCAAGACCTTCGTGGCTAAAAAGGAGGTCAAGCTCATTCCTTTTCTGGCATACAGCCATCTTTTCACTTTTGCATGGTCCAACCGGCTGGGCGGTTATTGGCCGATCACGGACGGCACCTCATACTACGGCGACCCGCAGGGCGCTCCTTTTTATTTCGACGAGACATTCCTCAATATCGACCGCGTGATACTCGGCTTCAAGTTCTCCCGCGCCAATTTCGGGTTCACCATCGAAGGCGCGCTTCCCTTCAATGCGTATAAGGCATTTAGTCTGAACACCGGCTTCGCGGTGGTGTTTTGACCCATCGCGCCAGATGATCGATCTTCACTCCCATATCCTACACCAGCTTGATGACGGGCCGGAATCCATCGATGAATCGCGGGAGTGCCTTCGCATCCTTGCCGAGTTCGGCTTCGAGGAACTTATTCCGACGCCGCACCGGTTCCATATGCTCTATGATCCGCAACCCGAGGATGTCGCTGATCGCGTCGCCGAGATCGGATCGCTCCTTATCCGTCGCTTCTCATTCGAATATATGTACGCCCATGATCTGGTCGAACGGCAGTTCGATGCCTTCGAGCTCTCCACCACCGCATCGGGATGGAAAGTGCTTTTGGTGGAGTTTCTGCCGTTCATGTCGCGCAAGAACGATATCGAGCAGGCGGTCTTCTCTCTTAACATGAAGGGGATCGCGCCGCTCATCGCCCATATCGAACGCTACTCGATGCCCGACGAATTCTGGGCGGAACTGAAGAGGAAATATGCCGTCTACTACCAGATAAGTCTCAAAACGTTGTCCAACCGTTTCTTCGACAACAAGCGCAACCAGATCATCCGCCTGCTCGACGCGGGCCTTATCGACAATGCCGCCACCGATCTGCACCGTCTGGCGAAGATACAGCAGATCGAACAGGGGCTCAACTACCTGCACAAGAAGTATTCAAAGCAGATAGCGCGATTGTTCTCGCTTTCGTTCGAAGGATAAGATAACCGGAATTCGGTCGCTTCGCCTTACTGTTCCAGCGGACAGCTGTACAGATACATATAATCGCCGGGGTAGTCGTTGGAGCCGTAACCACCCTCCTCGGTCTGGAAATTCTGGAAGATGACGGTGGTCGGCGGAGTGGCGGTGGTGATGTCGAGGTACTGATCCATATCATCGACATAGTCGTTGTAGGGAGTCGTCTGGTATGCGGTTCCGTTGGCAGTCATCTGGAAGCCGTTCATGACGGTCTCCTCGTCGCTGATGAATCGTGTTCTGATACGGTTGGTGGGGTAGGCGACAGTCGCCGGAAGGGCCGTTCCTTGATAGCGCGCCTCAAGATTGCAGGTCGCCGGCACCGTGCCGTGGGTGAATGAGGGGCATGCCGATATCTGGACATGATCGTAGGAGCAGGAGGCGTTATATTCGATGCCGTCGGCGAGTATCCGCAGAGTAATCAGGCCGATGTTGTTGTTTGAATCGAGTACCCATAGCCGCTCGGTGTCGGCGGGATAGGTGCCTGAGTCGGGGTACTTGATGATGACCTGCCCGCTGCGGATGATCTCGAAGCCGCTCTTGTTGGTGCCGCTGTCCGAATCGAAGTAGACATAGGCTTTCCGCGCGTTGATGGTGTAGTCAGTGGTGGTTTCGGCGTAGTCGCTCGGACTGCACTTCTTGCCCGATGCATCGGTGTAGCCGGGGCAGATCGAGGTCTCGGGGGTCCAATCGCTGGCGTCTATATCGCCCAGATAGGTGACTACGACCTTGTTTTCCGGTTGGGTCGTCGCCGAACAGTCGGCGGCGCAGTAATCGCCGTCCGCCTCGTTGCCGTCATCGCAGGCTTCGGCGCCGGTCTTGTAGCCGTCCCCGCAGTCATCGGGACCGGTGGTGAAGGTGAATGTGTAGTCGGCCGCCATGGGGTTGCCCGCCGTGTCGGTGATGGCGGTGGTGAGGGTGATGGTGTAGAGTTTCTCGCCGATGAACGGAACGGTGGGGGTAAAGGTTGCCGTCAGGCCGTTTGCCGAAAGATCCACGGTCCCATCCACCGTGGCGGTATCGGTCGTGTTGACCACGGTCATCGTCGTCCCGGTCACATTCATTACCGGTTCGCTGAAATCAGCCGATATCTCGCTGGTCGTTATCGGGGCGGGGTTGGTGCCGTTGACCGGATCGGTCGAAACGACCGTCGGGGCGATGGTATCGCTGGTCGAGAAATGGAAGGTCGCCTGCGTCATAGTGTTGCCGGCCGCATCGCTCACGGCGGTAGTGAGGGTGATCGTGTAGGTGGTATCGGTCGGAAGATCGGCGTCGGGAGTGAAGGTGAGCACTGTGTCGCCCACCGACCACGCGAGTGTGCCGGTAACCGCCGGAGCGCCGTTGTCGCCGACGATCGTGAGGCTGGTGCCGAACACTACCGAGGCGGTATTCATCGCTTTGGAGAAGGTCAAGACAATGGCGGTATCGACCGCCACATCGGTCGTCGGCGACGGAGTGGTGAGGGTCGCTGTCGGCGGGTTGAAGTCGGTCGTGAAGGTCCAGTCATATTCTTTGTCGAGATAGTTGCCGCTGGTATCCTGTATCGTATCGGGAACATTCACGGCATAGGTGGTGTTGTTGGCGAGGTCATCAAGTAGTTTGACCGTGAGCGTCTTGCCGTCGACCGAGAGCGCGGAGTTGGTCGAATCGATTTCGATGGTCGGCGTTATCGTGATGACGTAGATCGGATCTGAACAGCCGCCGCCTGAAACGAGTGTCGTTTCATCGACCGGCCGGCTGAAGGTGATGACGAGGTCGGGGCGTAACTGGTTGGTTTTTGCGGCGTCACCGGGAGCGGTAAAGGTCGCGGTGAAGATGCCCGCGTCGACATCGGTGTCGGGCTCTTCCTCGGTCAGAATTGAATCGGAATCGGTGTCGGGTTCCTCCTCGGTCAGGATCGAATCGTCGTCGGTTACCACGGTGCCGTCGTCGGTTACCACGGTGCCGTCGTCGGTCACCACGGTGCCGTCATCGGTTACCACGGTGCCGTCGTCGGTTACCACGGTGCCGTCGTCGGTTACCACGGTGCCGTCGTCGGTCACCACGGTGCCGTCGTCGGTCGGCGGATTATTATCCTGAAGTGAGTCCTTATCCTGTGGCGGAGTGGTGCCCGGCTTGCAATAGCCGTCGATGCAATCGTACCCGGTCGGACAGGAGCCGTCGGTGCACTCTGAAGCGCCGATACACTCCCCGAGGGGATCGCCGTTCTCGTCAACGATCTCGCCGCTGGTAAAACAATACTCCGAAATGGCGCAATCGTCGTTGGTCTGACAGTTAACGGCCTCTTCATCGACCGCGCAACCGGCGACAAGAAGCAGTGCCGCGAACAGAAGCATCATCGCATTCTTAAGCATGGATCCCTCCAAGAAAAATACTTTACCCACGCAACTTATAATAAGGAAAAAAAGGAAAGTCAACAACAAACAGTTTTTCTGATGAACCTTACAAGCGATCCCGTTGCGTTTAAACTGACCTTGCATCAAAGGGGGATGACGGTGCGGCGCCCTTGAAAAATTGACTCGCCCCCCGTTTGCTGATATACACTTCCGATCCTTTTTCTTTGTGGTCCGAGGGCAATGACGGCACCGAAAATCCTTTTTGTCTCTTCCGAAATATATCCATTCACCTATGCCGGTGCTTTATCCGAGGCGGTCGGCGCCCTTCCCAAGGCGCTCGAGGGCCACTGCGAGACGGTCCTCGCGATGCCGCTCTATTCGGTCATCGACAGCGAACGCTACGGGCTGGAGCGGACGCAGTACCGCTTCATCATTCCGATATCGGACCGCGACGAGCCGGCCGACATCTGGAAAGGGCTTCTCCCCGGCACCGATATCCCGGTCTATTTCGTCGCGAGCCACTATTTCGAACGCGACGCCCTCTACGGCAACGCTACCGGCGATTATCCCGACAATTCGGAGCGGTTCGTCTTTTTCTGCCGCGCCGTCACCGAAATAGCGGAGAACATCGTCCGCCCCGACATCGTCCACTGCAACGATTGGCAGTCGGCGCTCGTCCCGGTCTACCTGAAGGAAGCCTATATGCCGTACGGCCGGATGCGGAGCGTCAAGACGGTGCTCACCATCCACAACGTCGCCTATCAGGGCAAATTCTGGATGTACGATCTCCACATACTCAACCTCGGCTGGCATGTGTTCAGCCCCGATAAACTCGAGTTCTACAATCACATCAACTATCTGAAAGGCGGCATCGTCTACGCCGATGCGGTGACCACGGTGAGCCGCCGCTACGCCGAGGAACTGCGCACGGCCGAATTCGGCCACGGACTCGAAGGATTACTCAAGAACATCGGCCGCAAACTGACCGGCATCCGCAACGGCGTCGATGCCGACTACTGGGACCCGGCGACCGACCGCCATCTGCCGTCCCGTTATACTGCGCCCGACACCGGGGGAAAAGCGGCCTGCCGCAAAGCGCTGCTGGCCGAGGCGGGACTCGACCGCGATATCGTCGATCCGATATTCGGCATGGTGACCCATATCAACCTGCACAAGGGGATCGACCTGCTCGTTCGAATGCTCGGCGACGCGGCGACACGGGGCGACGCCGTGTTCGTCATTCTCGGTTCGGGCGAGAAACTGCTGGCCGATTCGCTACGGGCGCTCGCCGACCGTCATCCCGGCCGCATCGTGTTCCGCCCCGGGTACGACGAGCGGCTTTCGCACCTCATCCACGCCGGGAGCGATTTTTATCTGATGCCGTCGCGTTACGAACCGTGCGGCATGAACCAGATGTACGCGATGCGCTACGGCACCGTGCCGGTGGTGCGCTCCGTCGGCGGCTTGAACGATACGGTCATCGACATCGACGAGCATCCGTCGCACGGGACCGGGCTCAAGTTCCGCGACGCTACCCCCGAGGCGCTCAAGGGACGCATCGCCGATGCGACGAAACTGTTCCGCGACAACCCCGACCGCTACAAACTTATGGCGCGCCGCTGTATGGCGGCCGACTTCGCGTGGTCCGGCGCGGCCGACGAATATCTGGCGCTCTACGGGATGCTTGCACAACAATGAAGAGTTTTTTGAATAGGAGAAGAACGATGGTGTCTAGAGGCTTTGTCAATTTTTCGACGGAGAACGCCATGAAGAGGATCTCGATCATGTTGGTGTTGCTTGTCGCTTTCTGTTCGCTTGTGATGGCGCAGGATGCCGATAAGGGCGACGCGACGCAGGATGTGCCGCACGGCAAGATAAACTGGACCAAGCAGTATGTCTATGCTACCGGCAGCGGCGCGCCCGATCTCAAGGCGCCCAATGTGGCGGTTGCGCGGCTCGGCGCCGAACGGGTCGCCAAGGCCGACGCCTACCGCAATCTGCTCGAGGCGATCAAAGGGGTGAACGTCACCGGCAGCACCACCCTCAAGAATTCCATCGAGGAGTCGATGGAGGTCAAGACCTCGGTCGAAGGTCTGGTCAAGGGCGCCGAGATCGTCACGACGAAATATTATTCCGACGGCGGTGTCGACGTGGTCGTGCGCGTGCCGCTTTCGACGCTTTCCGACAAGGTGAGCGGTTCGCCGACGGTCGAGAAGGAGATCGCGAACAAGGAATCGGTCAAGCCGGCCGCCCCCGCGACCCCGACTCCGGCGGCCGATGGTGGCGGGCAGAAGTCGGTGCTCGTGTTCGATGTGCGCGGCGCCAAGTTCACTCCGTCGCTGTTCCCGGTGGTTTACACCGATGACGGCAAGATCGTCTATAGCAAGAAGCAGGTGCGCGACGAGGTGCTCAAGACCACCGGCATGATCCATTACATCAAGGACGATCTCGATTCGGTCTCGATGATGTACGGCGACGCCGCCACGATGCTGGTTCTCAAGATCAACAAGGTCAAGAACAAGTCGGACCTTATCGTCGGCGCGAACGAACTGGCGTCGATACAGTCGAAACTCAAGCCCGACGCGATGAGCGAAGGGAAGGTCGTGATATTGTTCTAACAGGAAGGGGGATACCATGAAGAAGATACTCGTTCTCATTGCGGCGTTGCTGTTGTGCGGCATGCTTGCGGCCGCCGAGAAGAAGGTGACCGTCGAAGGGTTCGGCGCCGTGGTGAACGGCAATGTCGAAATGGCCAAGAAGGATGCGATCGAAGATGCCCTGCGCCGCGCGCTTGAGATGGTGATGGGGGCGTCGGTTTCGGCCGAGACGGTTGTCGAAAATTACCAACTCGTTTCCGACAAGATCATCTCGAAGGTCAACGGCTACATCAAAAATTACAATGTCCTCTCCTCGAAGGAGGATCAGGGCGTGGTCACGGTGAAGGTCGAGGCGACCGTCAAGGAGAGCGACCTCAAGAACGACCTCGAACTGCTTCAGACCACCCTCGAGCGGATGAACTACCCCAAGGTGGTCATCATGATGGCCGAACAGAATGTCGGTATGACCGTGTTCTCGTATTGGTGGGGCGGCTCGAATGTGCAGTCGGTCCAGACCGACATCGGGTCGGCCGAACAGGCGCTCACCTCGGCGCTCCTCGAGAAGAATTTCCGCATCGTCGATCGCAACTCGCTGGCGTCGGGCGCGAAGGTCAAGCCGGCATTTCAGGTGGTCGATATCAGCAATCAGGATATCCTCGAACTTACCAAAACACTTGACGCCGACATCGTCATCGCCGGGAAGGCGATGGCTCGTTCCGCCGGCAATATCGCCGGGTCCCAGATGATATCGAATCAGGCGAATGTCACCATGCGCGCCATCAATTTGAAAGACGGCAAGGTGCTCGGTTCGGCCGCGTCACAGGCGGCCATGCCGCATATCGACCCGGTCACCGGCGGTACCATGGCCATCGATAAGGCGGCCAAAGAGGCCAGCAAGAAACTGGTCAGCGACATGGTTCGTTCGTGGACGCAGGCGCTCAATAACGGCGAAGAATACACCCTTATCGTCAACAACCTTGCTGACCCGGTAGCCATGTTCAAGGCGGAGCAGGCGATCCGCGCCAACAAGCTGGTGACCGGCGTCATGTTGCAGTCCTTCGAGGGCAAAACGGCCACTTTCCGCGTCTCGTTCCGCGGCGCCGCCAACGCGTTGGCGCAGGCTTTGGCGAGCGGTTTCAAGCCGGTCGAGATATCGGCCAAAAAAATTGTCATCGAACCCAAATAAAGTATAATGAGGCGTTCCTTTTTTGAGAAAGAGGGTATCACCAAATGGTAGCTTTGGAGGTTACGCCATGAGGAAGCTGACGACGATCCTTATCGCCTCATTGTTCGTGCTTGCCGCATTTTCGTGCGGTGGTCCTAAGAAACAGGCCGCGATAGCTCCCGCCGACACGGTCGATTATTCCAAGTTGGTGACCCATGGACCCAAGAAGCGCATCGCCATCGCCGAATTCATCAACAAGACCCAGTACGCGAAAGGCCGCATCGGCACGCAGGCTTCCGATCAGTTGGCGACCCATCTGGTGAAGTCGAACGCATTCATCGTCATCGAACGGGAACAGTTGGCCAAGGTCATGGGCGAGCAGGCGCTCGGTCAGACCGGCGCGGTCAAGGGCGAGACGGCGGCCAAGGTCGGCGAACTGCTCGGCGCGCAATCGCTCATCACCGGTTCGATAACCGAGTTCGGATTCACGCAGGGGACGACCGACGGCGGTCTGTTCAAGAAAAAAGTGCAAAAGGTCCGCGCCGTGGTCAATATCCGCGCGATCGACACCTCGACCGGCGCGATACTGTTCGCCGAGAACGGTGAAGGGGTTGCGGAGACCGAGGATACGCAGGTTTTCGGGTTCGGCAGTAAGTCGGGCTACGATGAGACGCTCAATGACAAGGCGCTCAATCAGGCCATCGTGAAACTCGTCAGCAATATCGTCAAAAACCTTGATAAGGTCCAATGGTCCGGTCGCGTCGTTAAGGTGACCGACAGCGGCAAGCTCATCATCAATGCCGGTCAAGAAACGGGTCTGCAGATGGGCGACACCTTCACCGTCAGCAAGCTCGGCGAGATGCTCACTGACCCGGAAACCGGCATGTCGCTCGGCCGCGAACCCGGCGAAACGCGTGGTAAGGTCAAGATCACCTCGCTCGAAGAGAAGATGTCCATCTGTGATGTGGTCGAAGGCCAAGGCTTCGAGGCCGGGGACCAGATCAAGATGGTAGACTAACACAGCGGAGGAATACAATGCGGAACATCCTGCTATTCTCGTTACTCGCCATCGCTCTTTTCAGCGTGTCGTGTAACACCATCAGGTCCAGCGAGACCGGCGTCGGCAATCAGGGTTTGCTTGCGATTTTCTGCGAGCCCGATGATGCCAATGTTTATGTTGACGATGTCCTGCAGGGCAAGGCGAAACAGTTCGACGGTCGTCCCGCATATCTCGAGCTCACCTCCGGCTCTCATAAGATACGTCTTGAGGCGCCCGGTTATCAGCCTTACCGCACCGAGCTGTATATCAGCGAAGGCAAGGAAGAACTGAAGGTGACCTTGAGAAAGAAGTAACCATCCGTGAAGGAGGCTTCCGTGCGCCGTATGTATGTTGCAGTCCTTGCGGTCGTGATATTACCGTTCATTCTTCTATCGGCCGAATGCGGCACCCAAGGCGCCGTGAAGGTCGATAAAATTGAGGGGATGGCTAAATCATCGGCCGATCAACAGGCGTGGGCACCTCTCAAGGCGGGACAAGAGGTCCCGGCCACCCATTTCGTCAAGACCGAGGCGGGCGCCCGGACGATGCTCTTGTTCCCCGACGGCTCGTCGCTCAAAGTGGGGGAGAATTCGCTGGTCAGTCTCAGCGAGATCACCTCGAATTCCTCCTGCGAACGCGAGGATTATAAGGTCAAGGTCTTCTTCGGCAAGGTCTGGTCGAATGTCAAAAAACTGGTCAGCAAGAACGATGCGGGCGGGTTTGTGGTCGAATCGAAGAACGCCGTTGCGGGTGTCCGCGGCACCAGTTTCGGTTTCGTGGTGAATACCGACGGATCGGGTGCGCTCATGGTCGAGAACGGCAAAGTCGAGATAACCGGACAGGCGAAACCGGCCGAACCGAAAAAGATGAACATTCAGGAATGGAAAAAGAACCGTTCGCGACAAGAGGTCGCCGGTCCGACCGAGATATCGAAAAAAGAATGGGATTCCATCGTCGTCGAGGCGATGCAGATGGTCCGCTTTGCGACCGACGGAACTCTCTCCAAGCCCGTTCCCATCGGCGCTGCAAACGCCGATGTATGGTACCGCGAGAACGCGCCCATCAAATGATCCAACAAAAGCTTTATACTTTTCTCGTAGAACGGAAAGGTTGGATACCGATCGGGTTCCTGATCCTTGCCGGCTTCATCCTGCTGTTCCTGCCGCGCATTACCGCGATACTGCTCGCCGCTTTCTTCACCGCGTATGCCATTTCGCCGGTGGTCGAGTTCATGGACCGACGTCTGCATCTGCCGCGCGCCGTGGCGACCGTCCTGCTGATGCTGGCGGCGCTCCTGTTCGTGGCTTTGCTCATTTTCATCATCGTGCCGGCCATTTTTTCGCAACTTGCCGATGCGGTGGGCAAACTGCCCTCACTAGCCGTTGCGGCGATCACTTGGCTCTACGAAACGGCCTACGAGAACGGCGTTGACATCACCCAATATCAGAACCTCACCGAGGAGGCCTTACTCGAGCGGCTCGGTTCCTTCATGCCCGCTTTTTCATCGCTTCCCGAATTCATCGGCGCGGTGTTCCGGCAGACATTCTCGGTTCTTTCCTTCTTCGTCGATCTGCTCATCTATGCGGTCGTCACTTTCTTCGTCAGCACGCGACTTCCGGCCATATTCAACTCAATAACGGGACTTTTTCCTCCGGCCCGCAAACCCGAAATGATGGAATGGCTCGACAAGTTCGATCGGGTTCTTTCGGGGTTTATCCGCGGTCAGATCATGGTCTGTTTCATCCTTGGATCCTTTTATACGACCGGCCTGACGCTTGCGGGACTTAGAGACGGCGCGTCGGTCGGCGTCCTTATCGGCGCCCTCTGCTTCGTTCCCTACATCGGCATCATCACCGGCGTCATCATCGCCTCGCTACTCGCCCTCAGCGCAGGGGGTCCGCTCCTTATGTTCAAGGTCTTTCTCGTGTTCGTCATCATACAGTCACTCGACGCGGTCGCCATAACGCCCAACATCATGGGGAAGAAGGTCGGCATCAGCCCGGTTTTGGTCATAATAGCCCTATTCGCGGGCGCCGAACTGGCCGGGTTCCTCGGCGTGCTCGTCGCCGTCCCGACCTTCGCGATACTTAAACTCATCGGCGGCTATCTTGTCGACAAGTATAAATCGAGCGCCATCTACAACGCCCCGGTCGATACGCCGAAAGTTGACTAATCGGCCTACTCCGGTATAACTATCAGTCACCGTTTTTTTCCACCGGAGGCATTATGGCTCATCTGCTACTGAAAGAACTTTTCGCGCGGTCGGCTGAACTCATGGGATCCGACATCGCCCTTTCGGGCTGGATCAGGACTCTGCGCGTCTCGAAGAACCTCGGTTTCATCGAGCTCAATGACGGCTCCTTTTTCTCCGGCGTCCAGATAGTGTTTCAGGATACCTTGCCGAACTTCGAGGCAGTCTCGAAACTCGGTACCGGCAGCGCCATCGCGGTGAACGGCAAGATCGTCGCGAGCCCCGGCAAGGAACAGTCCTTCGAAATAGCGGCCGATGCTATTGAGATAGTCGGCGCCTGCGACAGCGACTACCCGCTCCAGAAAAAGCGGCACACCTTTGAATATATGCGGACCATCGCCCATCTGCGTCCCCGCAGTAACACCTTTTCGGCGGTCTTCCGCGTGCGGAGCCTGCTTGCCCACGCTATCCACTCGTTCTTTCAGGATCGCGGCTTCGTCTATGTCCATACCCCCATCATCACCGGCTCCGATTGCGAAGGGGCGGGGCAGATGTTCCGCGTGACGACGCTTGATCCGAAAACGCCGCCGCTCACCGACAGCGGCACGGTCGACTTTTCGAAGGACTTCTTCGGCAAGGAGACCAACCTGACGGTGTCGGGACAACTTGCCGTCGAGAACTTCTGCATGGCGTTCCGCAATGTCTACACCTTCGGTCCGACCTTCCGCGCCGAGAACTCCAACACCCCGCGCCACGCCTCGGAGTTCTGGATGATAGAGCCCGAAATAGCCTTCGCCGGCATCGAAGAGGATATGCGGCTGGCCGAGGATATGACCAAGTTCATCATCCGTTTCGTGCTGGAGCGCGCCCCCGAAGAAATGAAGTTCTTCAACGCGATGATAGACAAAGGATTGCTTGAACGGCTTGAAATGGTCGCCTCATCCGATTTTGGCCGCGTGACCTATACCGATGCGATAGCCCTGCTCAAAAAGTCGGGCCGGACCTTTGAATATCCGGTAGAGTGGGGGGGCGACCTCCAGACCGAGCACGAACGTTATCTCACCGAAGAGGTTTTCAAACGGCCGGTCTTCGTCATCAACTATCCCAAAGAGATAAAAGCCTTCTACATGCGGCAGAACGACGACGGCAAGACCGTCGCCGCGATGGATATGCTTGTCCCCGGCATCGGCGAACTCATCGGCGGATCACAACGCGAGGAACGTCATGAGGTGCTCCTGCGCCGTATCGAGGAACTCGGTCTGAAAAAAGAAGATTACTGGTGGTATCTCGATATCCGCCGGTTCGGCGGTTGTCCCCACGCCGGTTTCGGCCTCGGCTTCGAGCGGGCCGTCATGTACCTGACCGGCATGAGCAACATCCGCGATGTCCAACCCTTCCCTCGGACCCCCAAGAATGCCGAATTCTAGTCAGTCGAGAAAAAACCTATCGGTCTATATTCTTTTAGTTCTGACCGCAGCTTTCTTTACCTTTTATAAAGTGCCGTTAGGTGATATTTGGATACACCTCGCGCAGGGGCGATACATTCTTCAGACCGGCGTGGTGCCAGACACCGATGTGCTCAGTTTCACCTATTATGGGCAGCCGTGGTCTAATTGGGAGTGGCTACATAATGTGTTGTCGGTGTTGTGCTGGCGTGCATTCTCTTTTAACGGCATAATCTTGTTGCGTTTCTTTATCGCTGTCGGTATCCTTTTGATGCTATATCATACAAACCTTTCTATTTGTAACAGCACAGCAATCTCCTATGGATTGGCCAGTTTCTCTTTGGTGCTTTTCCAATTGAGGATCACCGAGCGCCCAGTTTTTATATCTTACTTTTTTTTGGCTCTGATCGTGCTGATCGTTTGGCGTTCTCTTTATGATCGAAAACATGTGTGGTTGGTTCTTTTACTCATGATCATTTGGCGAAATACCCACCCCTCGTGGATATTTGGTTTGGCCGTTTGGTTGGGAGGTTACCTCGATTCACTCATAAAAGGCGAACAGGATCGAGCTGTGCGTGCTATCCTTGTTCAAATAATGTTTTTCCTTCTGATTCTTGTGTCGGCTATTTTTGTAACCCCCGTTCCTTTTGATCTGTCGAGTTACTCGCTCTTGCAAAGTAGCAAAAATCTTGGTGAGTGGGCAGCGTTGTATGATCGACATTATACGATCATCTTGAAACACTATATCCCATTCCTTGTTTTCTCGTTATTTTTGTTGCCTTTGGCATTGATTCGCAGCAAGGGTCGCCCTTTTTACCGCTTGTTAACAGGCGCGATGGTGGTCAATGCTTTTCTTCACGAACGATTTGTCGCCGATGCGATCATATTGGGGATGCCGCTCGTTGCTCAAATGACGAGGGAAATCGCATTGCATACATTGCCTCGCGTGAAATCAGGGATTCTTGTCGTGGCAATTCTTGCACTGACTCTTTTTTGGGGGCAACTGAATTTTTCTCTCTACCCCTTCAATCGAGGATTGGGGGTTGATGAGACCATGAATCCCATTTATGTTGCAGAATTCATGAAAGAGTATGGGTTGAAGGGGCACCTTTATTCTTCTCATACGAATGCGATGGAGTTTTTGGCGTTTTACCTCTCGCCTGCTGCAAAAGTGACGGTGGACATAAGAGTTCCGGGCCTTTATCCACTTGACTTTGCAGCAAAATATGCAGACATCAATAACGAATCGGACTTTAAGACAGACGTGCTCACCTTGCCGCTTGATTATATCGTGCTGGGGCGCCCCGATATTCTAGCATGGCAGGAACATGACTTTTACTTTGAACGTCTTTTGCTGAGAGAGGGGTGGCAACTCCTTTACTTTGACCTGCGTTTTGCCCTATATCAGGCACCGGATCCGGCGACTGAAAAGAAAAGAAAATCTCCTCCTCCCTTTACGTTGCTTGCCCGCTGGAATTTTACAGAGGAGGTGATCGCAAAAATGTCGGAAGAGGCAAAATTTCAAGAAGTGCTTTCGGAGATAAAGCGACTCAAGCACTATACCGCAGGGCGAGACGATTTTTACCGAGAGGTGATGGTTGCGTTATATTCGTCATCTTCCCTGAATGATGAGCAGAAGAAAGCGCTTGAGGAGTTGTTTGATAGTAAGCGGGGCGAAGATGCCGATATCTGATCGCGCCAAGAATCTTTTCTGCTTTTTCAACTACTGGTGGTATCTCGATATCCGCCGTTTCGGCGGTTGTCCTCACGCCGGGTTCGGCCTCGGTTTTGAGCGGGCCGTCATGTACCTGACCGGCATGACCAACATCCGCGATGTCCAACCCTTCCCCCGGACACCCAAGAATGCAGAATTCTGAAAACGGAAAACACATACCGGACCCTAGTACCACCGCCCCATCTTACATTTCAATAAAAGAAAAAACAAACGACGATCCTCCTTTCTTTTTTTTGCGACACGATATTCTGTTATCTTTGTTGTTGATTTTTCTTGCCGCCAACTACGCGCTTTTCAAAATCGGCGTGAGCGATTTCTGGATGCACCTAGCCCAAGGAAGATACATCATCGATCACAACGGTATTCCCACGAGCGATGTGTTCAGTTACACTCACTACGGCAATGAGTGGGCAAACTGGCAATGGATCCCTGATGTTATCTATGCCGTCATCTGGGGGGTCGCCGGATCGACAGGGATTATTCTTCTTCGCATGTTTCTTTTTGCCTCGATAGTGGTGTTTTTTTATTTTTTACTCCGACGTGCCGGGCAGTCGTCATTTATCTCTTTTCTTTTCGCTTGTGTGGCACTTTTAATATTGCAGACGCGCGTGTTTGATCGTCCTTTTCTATTTTCCTACCTATTCTTAACAATTCTGCTTTTTTTGTTTGCATCTCGACCATGGCCGCTCAGCGGATGGCGCATATTCTTGACGGTATTGCTACTTGCTGTGTGGCGCAACAGCCATCCCAGTTGGTTGTTGGGGGGTGCATTGATTTTTGTTTTTTATGTGGATCAATGGTGGTTAATGCGTCGGAATCCGCCACGATGGATGTGGCATACGCTGTTCCCGCTGGCGGGTATTATTGCGGGGGGGTTTTTGATAACTCCGTTGCCTTTGGATTTTTCCCAGCACTTTTCTCTTCAAACATCCGGCCAAGCTTCATTAAGTGAGTGGAAATCTGTCTTTTCTTTGGGCCCCGAATTGCTGAACGGTTATTTCCTGCTCTTTTTTCTTTTTTCTCTCTTTGTGTTGCCGATCTCATTTTTTGAGATACGTCGCCGTCCTTTCTATGTGATCTTTCTTCTGGCAATGCTGACCAATGCTTTTCTTCACGCAAGATTTATCCCTGAAGCCGCATTGATCGGACTTCCTCTGGTGGCCGAATTCATGGAGTCCCGTCTAAAAGAACGCATCAGCGATCAAAAAGTTCTTTCCTTTTTTCTTTTCTTTGTGTTGACTCTTTTTCTTAGTGAAATGTTGAGAGATTCTTTATTTGCAAAAAAAGGATTTGGCATTGATGACCGCATGGTTCCTTTACATGCGGCCGAATTTATGAAAAAAGAATCGATAGGAGGCAACATATACGGACACTATTGGTTTTCAATGGACTTCCTGATGGGATATCTTTATCCTTCAGTACGGGTTGCTGTCGATTCACGAGTTCCCGGTCTCTACTCATTTGAATTCGCCAACAGCTATTGGCATATAAAAGATGCGACTGTTTTCAGAGATATGGTTCTTCCGTTACCCTTGGATTATATTCTATTAGGCCATCCGGAATGGCGTAGCGATAGTAAGGAGAAAGAGTCCGATGTCGAAAGTTTGCTTTTACAGTATGGGTATCAACTTGTCTATTTCGACGGATATTCTGCATTGTATAGGGCACCAGAAAAGAAAATGACGGATGATGTTGGCCTGCGTCCGCTATTCTCTTTTAAATTCCTAACACGTTGGAATACCGATCAACAGAAATTAAAGAAATATGTCGAGGATGGTTTTTTCGAAGATGTCATAAGAGAGACTGCTGTCTTAAAGGAGATGACCACTGGTAGGGATGATTTTTACCGAGAAGTCCTTGTTGCTCTTTATCAGATACCGGGAATGGATGAAGAGAAAATGCGTCGAATGGAAAAGCTATTCGGCGCATCTCAATAACTTGATTTCTCACACCATCGACGAGGTGGCTGTTTGCTGAGAAGCGGGGGAGCGGTTATGCGAAAAAACGACCTGATGGCTGGATTGTTGATTCTCTTATCGGTGACGTTGCTTTTCGGCGATGCTCTCTTTCTCTCCTCCGGGCTTGTTCTGACGAGTGGCACCACCGATGTTTTTCTGACTTTCTATCATCAGAGAAGTTTTGCGGTTGCCGAGATACTTGCGGGTAATCTTCCCCACTGGAACCCCTATATTTTCTCCGGTTCTGTTTTCTCTTCGGATTCCGAGCCGGCCCTTTTTTATCCTTTTTATCTCGTCTATCTTGTTTTTCCGATTCATCAAGCGATCAATCTCGACATATCCTTTCATATGACCTTGTTGGGGTTCTTTACCTATTTGTGGGTCTCTCGGAACCAGTGCGGATTGCTTCCCTCCCTTTTGGCCTCCTTTTTTATGATGTTCGGCGGCGCGTACTATATGCATTTCTATTCCGGTCATCTGGGGGTACTGGCCACATCGGCATGGGCGCCTTTGATACTGCTTTCTTTGGACAAGATGCGTGGTGGTTTCCGTAAGGCACGGGGCTGGCTGTTCGCAGGTTTTTTTGCCGCGGCGATGTCGTTCCTCGCCGGTCAATTGCAGTATGTGATCATATCTGCCGTCGCGGCTGGTACATACTCTGTATATCTTGCTTTCACCGGAGAAGGGAAGCCCCGTTATTTTCCTTTGTTGGCGGTTTTATGTTGCTATGGCGGCGGTGCGCTTTTGGCGGCGATACAGCTTTTTCCCGCTTATGACGGGATGCTTGATTCTTATCGTACCGATCTGTCGGAGCGATTTCTTTCCTCCTTTTCTTTTCATCCCGAGAATCTACTCACGATGGTAGCTCCGGATTTTTTTGGCAACATGGATGCGGTTCCCTATTGGGGACGTGAATATATGTGGGAGGAGTCTCTGTTCGTGGGCGTCTCCGGATTATTTATTTTTTTCTGCGGTCTGCGTGGCAAAAAGGGAATGTTGCTCGCGGCATGCGCCCTATTTCTCCTGATCCTTGCTTTGGGTGCCCATACCCCTGTTTTCGGGGTGACATCGAAGTTGCCGATACTCGATAAAATGAGGGGACACGGTAAGTTCGTTTTCGGTTTCATGTTATTCTTCGCCATTGTCGGGGCGCGCGGCGCTGCGGACCTGTTCACCCGTCGTTTCTCTCCGCTGATCCCTGTGTTGTTATGTGGCGTGGCCTTCTTCTTTGCCTTCTCAGCATATTATGTCGGCAACGCTTTTTCTCTGGAAGAGTGGCGGGACATGATGGTCTTCGGCTTGAAGGACGAACTTTTCGCATCCTATGCCGCTCCCCATTTATTCGAAGACCCCGCCTACATTCTGCGGGCACAAAGCCTCAGTGCCGTTGCACTGTATATCGTAGCGGTAAAATTATTTGCGTTGTCAATACTGGTGTTTTTTCGGGAGCGTTTCGTTTGGTTTTCCTATGTCATCGTTTGTTTTGCGTTGGTCGAGATGTTACTGTTTGCGAACGACTATAAGAGAACTTTTTCCGTTGACTCTTTTCAGTCACCCGAGCTGACGCATGCCCCGAGCGTCATCGCCGGGGATGCCCGATGGCACGATTCTTGGCTTCCTAACAGGTCCATGACCAGTCGTCTTCTCAATGTGGATGGCTACAATTCACGGATCAAAAGCAAGAGATATCACGATTATTTCGAATCCTTTCTGCGGCCCGACACGTGGATGGTCAATCCGGATGGAACGGTGACCGACCGTTATCATCTATCGCCGCTCCTGCGTTTGACCTATATTCTTGCCCCGATGAATGGTTCGCTTTCTTTTCTCAAGGTGACCGATGAACCGATGCCGCGGCTCCAGTTGTTTGATGAATATACCGTTAAAAGTGATGAAAAAGAACTCCTTGCGCTATTGCGCTCGCCCGATTTCGATCCGCGGAAGACCTTGATCCTTGAGCGGAAACCAAGCATAACGCCGTTCGCCGGAGACGGAAGCGGCACGGTCGTCATTAGCGAAGAAGACACCGACCATATGGTCATCGAGGCGGAGCTCCCCCGAAACCAGATACTATTGGTGACTGATGCATATAGTCGTCACTGGCGTGCCCGCCCACTGGACGGAAGCGTGCAGGAAAAATACGAGGTTTTGCCGGCTGACCATATTCTCCGGGCTATACCGCTCGCGGCCGGGAAGCACCGTTTTGTTCTGGAGTTTGCCTCGAGCTCTTTCGTGTTCGGTGTTTGGCTCTCTGTTCTTTGTTGGCTTCTTTTTATCTTGTTCGGCGTAGGATTGCTTCTGCGTGGGCGGGTTATTCGTGCGCAATGAAAATCTTTCTTCACTCTTTAGCCGTTACATAAAAAAAAGATTTCCCTTCATGCTTGGTCAACGCATCCTTCTTGCGGTATCGGGCGGTCTTGATTCGATGGCGATGCTACATCTTTTTCTCGAAACACGGGAAAAGTTGAAGATCATCCCCATCGTTGCGCACATAAACCATAATCTCAGACCAGATTCCGGACGCGATGCGCAATTTGTTGACAATTTTTGTCAAGAGCACGGCGTTGAGTGTTATCTGTCTGAAATAAATGAAGAATTCTGGGACAGCGGAAAGGGGAATATCGAGGACCGTGCCCGCCGAGAACGTTACCGACTCCTTGAAAAGATATCCCGGAAGTGTCGCGTTGCCTATATCGCCACCGCGCACCATCGTGACGATCAGGTCGAAACGGTGTTGATGCGCATTCTTGATCGCGGCACCGGCCTACAGGGCCTTGGCGGCATCGCCGAACTTTCTGCAAGTGGGAAGATAAATTATCTCAGGCCACTACTCCGTTTTTCGCGCCGACAATTGGCCGACTATATGGCTGATCGGGCGTGGATCGAGGATATCTCCAATGCCGATATCGATATCCGGCGCAACCTTTTCCGTCACGAGGTGATACCCCGCTTGGAAAAAGTCCTTGGCCACCCGGTGGGGGATCATGTTGCCCGTCTTGCCGAAACGGCGGGACAGTACGACGAAGTGCTTTCGGTCGCGCTGAACCATTTCTGGGAAACACATCGCCGGTCGCCTCGATCCCGTGCATATCTGCTCACCTGTTCGGAAATAGCCAATTATCCCGATGCGTTCTGGCTTGCCGCGATCGCCCACCTGGTGCGGCAGGCGCGGGGCTATACCTTCGGCGCCCGGACACTGAAGGATATGGTCGGGTTTCTCCGGGGAGATTCCGCATTTGCTTCCTATCAGCCGTTAACTATTCGGAAAGACAAGTTGAAAGGCCATGTCTGGATAGGACTGAATGGATAATCTATGTTCGGTTGGCACGCTGCTTGCTTGTACAGCGGTCGATGAAACACCGTAGTGTGTTGGGTCATTATTAACACGATGATGGAGAGAGAGATGAAGAAAGGCTTTACGTTGATCGAGCTCATGATCGTTATCGCGATCATCGGTATTCTTGCGGCCGTCGCTATCCCGATGTACAACGACTACACCAAGAAAGCGCGTACCTCGGAAGTTCCCGGTTCGCTGAAAGAGATCGTGAAAAACCAGCTCGCGTTCCGTGAGGATCCCTATCAGGGTAACGGTACCCGTTATGCGGCCAACATCGGCACCATCGGTTGGAAGACCAACCTGAACACGCAGGCTACCGCTGCGTCCGGTTGCGAGGCTGGCGGCACGGGTATTAGCACTACCACCTACACATGGGCGTGTGGTAAGTACTTCGCGTACGGCGCGGCCAACAATGGCTCGACCGAAGCGGCCTGTTCCCCCACCACCCTTTCTGGCGAAAACCAGACCTCCTACGCCAAAGCCGCCGCTGGGGTTCCGCTTGACAAAGTTCCGGCCGACTGGGATGCGGGTGCCTGCATGAATGTCAATCTGTCGCTCATCCACGACTAATTCCTTGTTCAGGTTTTTTCAAAAGGGGAAGGTAACTTCCCCTTTTTTTTTGCTTTTAATTCTTGTGATCGTTTTTTTTGTCTATGGCCGTTCTCTGGATAATGCTTTCATTTTTGATGATCGGGGACTCACCGTAGACAGCACCTTGGTGACCGATCCTTCCATCGAGAATATCTTTTCATCCTATCGCCCTGTGCGCACCGCCTCTTATGCGCTTGATCACTTTGTTTTCGGTTCATCACCCGTAGCATTCCGGGGGATGAATATTTTTTATCATTTGTTGGTTGGCGTATTGGTGTTTCTCTTTGTCCGTTCCATATCGGGTGGTTATATTGCCCCTTTGATAGCGGCGACGCTTTTCGCGCTTCATCCCATACAAACGGATGCCGTTGCCTACATATCGGGGCGTCGCGATATCTTGGTCGCGCTGTTTTTCGTGGCATCGCTTGTAGCGTTTCTGCGCTATGTCAGGTCGGGTGGTCCCGGCTATCTGGCACTTTCGCTGTTTGCTTTTATCCTCAGTTTCTTGAGCAAAGAGACCGGCGCGATGGTTCCGTTGGTAATGTTGGCGATGCTTTTCTCTTTCGGACGGGTCATGCCGCCTGCGAGAAAACGGATGCTCCTTGCCGTTTTTCTGTTGTTGCTTTCCGGAGCGCTGGTCATGGCGCTACGCGGTGGAGGCAGTCCTCTTATCTATAGAGGGAACATTACCTTTCATGGTAATAGCGCCGTTACGCACTATCTGACCGCGGCGACGCTTTTGCCGTACTATATCAAACAGGCGATATTTCCCCTGCAACTGATCATGGACAATGCGAACTATCCGCTGGTGACCGACCTCGGCGCCAAATTCTTCTTTTCTCTTCTTGCTATCCTGTTCTATCTTGCGATCATGGTTCGACTCTATGTTAAAAAGCATGTTCGACTATCTTTTTATATGCTCTTTTTTCTTGCGACACTCTTGCCGGTTCTGCAGATCGTTCCTCTGCACGAAATCGCGGCCGATCATTATCTCTATCTGCCGCTGGTCGGTTTTTGCGGGATCGTCGGCGAACTCGGAGGGCGTGCCGTCGCGTGGCTACAGGAGCGGCGGCGCATCGTCCCGGCGGTGGCTTTTCTGACGCTTTTATGCCTAACCTTACCGCTCTATTCGGCAAAAACGACCCAGCGTATCGGTGAAATGTCCGATATCTACACCGTACTGCTGGCCGACCACCAATGGCGACCGATATCATTCCGCGGGCTCTACACGATCGGCGCGTTCTATATGGATGCCGGCTTTCCCGATATTGCCTATCGTTATTACCGAGCATCACTCGCGACCGGTTATTACGACGCCTCTCTTTTGGGGAATATCCTTTCCTATTACATCGTGAAAGGTGATCATGCCGCGGCGATCCGCTATTTTGAGGAGCGGGAACATCGAAAAGAGGCGGTCTCATCACCCGCTTTTGCCCATATGGCGGTCATCTACGCGATACAGGGAGATTGCCCGCGCGCTGAAGCCACAATACAGAGACTTCCCGCCGGTGTCTTTGAACAACAGCGGGCCCTTGTCGCTCAATGCGCAGATCTGGCGGGGAAGAACGCTGAGGACAAAATAGATATGCTACGCTCTCTCGGTCTTTTCGTGGAGGCGCGTCCCCTGTACGAGCATTTGCTGTATAACGACGATACCCACCCAGAAGAGATAAAGAAAGATCGCCTGCGAGAACTGATCGACATCCTTGCCCGGCATGATGTTCTCTTTGCATTCCTGATAGTTAAGCTTTCCAGCGAGGCATCGACAGCGGGGCAAAGGGCCGCGCTTTCAATATCTCGGGAGCGGGGACGGCTCTTTTGTGTATGGAGCGACGCGGTATTAAGGAACGGTTTTTGCAGAGAACCTTTTGTGACGGATGTGGAGTAGGCATTGAGGAGTGGTTTTACCCTTATTGAGTTGATGATCGTTATTGCCATCATCGGGGTGATGGCATCGGTTGCTATTCCCATGTACAATGATTACACGAAAAAGGCTCGAACATCCGAAGTCCCTGAAATGTTAAAGGGTGTCTCGCAGGCACAATTCGTTTTCTTCGAAAATCCCTACGAGGGGAACACGCAACGCTATGCTTCCCGCATCGGCACCCTGCAATGGAGCACCAGTTTGCGGACGCACAACAACGGGACGCCCATACAGCCCGATATACATGACTACGATAATGCCGACGGCACCTATTGGTTCTTCAATGCACAGAATGACCAGACCTGCAATAGTTTGAATGTTCTGAACAAGGGCTTTGCCTCCGCCGTACCCAAAGAACCGCAAAATGTTCCGGGGGACTGGCAGATCGGCGCCTGTATGAATACTACCAAAGATATTCATCACCAGTAGTATTTCCCATCATTTACTTGTCTATTTGTCCGACTGTTGCTATACTTTCACCGATTTTATAAGGGAGATGCGACCGGCGATGATACAACAGAATGGCGATTGGACAACGATCATCTCTCCTGTGCGGTATAGGCGACTCATAGATGTTAAAGAACTGATCGCTTACCGCGATCTGGTCCGTCTTTTTATCAAGCGCGACTTCATTACCCAGTACAAGCAGACCATCCTTGGTCCGGCGTGGTTTCTTATCCAGCCGCTCCTTACCACCGCCATGTTCCTTGTGGTATTCGGCAAGATAGCCAAGATACCGACCGACGGGGTTCCCCAGCCGCTTTTTTACATGGGCGGTCTTATCCTCTGGAATTATTTTTCGGGGATACTTACCCAAACCTCGTCGGTGCTGACCGCTAACGTTCACCTCTTCTCCAAGGTCTATTTCCCGCGATTGGTCGTACCGATAGCACAGGTCGTGGCGGGACTGGGACGCTTCGCCATCCAGTTTGCCCTGTTCGCGGCGTTGTATGTGTTTTATCTTTCCATAGGCATGAAGAGCGCTATCGGTTGGACACTCTTGTTTTTCCCCCTGACGCTTCTCTATGTCGCAGTGCTCGGCTTCGGTGTCGGACTCATCATTAGCGCCTTCACCACTCGCTACCGCGATCTGCAGGTGGGGTTGTCATTCCTCCTGCAGTTGTGGATGTACGGTTCACCCATTGTTTATCCTGTATCTCTTATTCCCGAAGAGTGGCGCAGCCTCTACCTCCTCAACCCGGTCGTCCCGGCGATGGAATCATTCAAATATATCTTTTTTGGAGCCGATTTGCCGCCGCTATCGGTGTTTGGCACAGGCATTGCGGTAACGTTTCTGCTACTCGTGGTTGGGCTGTTCTTTTTTAACAAAGTGGAGAGAACTTTTATAGATACCGTTTAGGGTTGAGCGTGAGTTGAGCGTGAGTTGAGCAGGGGTTGAGCGGGAGTTGAACAGTTGAGAGAGTTCGGATTTGAGAAATTGGAGGTCTGGAAGTTGTCGGTGAGTTTTGCGCGCGACATTTACATCATAACGAAAGGATTCCCGAAAGAAGAAGTGTATGGATTAACCTCGCAGTTGAGGCGAGCGGCCGTTTCGGTTTCTTCCAATATAGCTGAAGGCTCGTCGCGAGCCTCCCTGAAAGATCAATCCCGCTTCTCCGAGATCGCATACGGAAGCCTTATGGAAATAATGAGTCAACTCGCAATAGCAAAGGAACTGGGATTTCTTGAAGAATCTGTTTTTTACGATATGCGCACAAAATCAGAGATGCTTTCTGTCAAACTGAATGCATTGCGCAAATCGCAGGTGGATCGACATGGCTAAACTACTCAGCAGGCGCAGCCGCTCAACGGTCGTATTTGCCCACTCAACAGGCGTAGCCGCTCAACGGGCGTATTTTCCCACTCAACAGGCGCAGCCGCTCAACAGCGAAGCGCTTAACAGGCGCAGCCGCTCAACTCCCGCTCAACGGAGTCCCCATGTCTGACATAGTGATATCGGTAGAGCATCTCACCAAAGAGTACAGGATCGGCGCCATCACTCACCGCACTTTTCAACGCGACCTGCAATCATGGTGGGCCCGTATGCGCGGGAAAGACGACCCGAATCTGCCGGTGGATGGTGGGCGTCGTAAGAAACTGGAGGCACTGGCCGACGAGAACGGTATCATCCATGCGCTGAATGATGTTTCGTTCGAGGTAAAGCAGGGAGAAGTGCTCGGCATCATCGGGAGGAACGGCGCCGGGAAATCGACCTTGCTCAAGATTTTGTCGCGAGTCACTGCGCCAACATCAGGATGTGTGAAGATAAAAGGGCGTATCGGTAGTCTTCTCGAGGTGGGGACCGGGTTCCATCCTGAACTGACCGGCCGCGAGAACATCTACATGAACGGCGCCATCCTTGGGATGAAGAAGCGGGAGATAGATCGAAACCTCGATGAGATCATCGATTTCTCCGGCGTCGAGCAGTTCATTGATACGCCGGTCAAACGCTATTCGTCCGGCATGTATGTGCGGCTTGCCTTCGCCGTCGCGGCGCATCTTGACCCAGAAATACTCGTAGTTGATGAAGTGCTTGCGGTCGGCGATGCCGAGTTCCAGAAAAAATGTCTCGGCAAGATGGACGATGTGAGCAAGAAAGAGGGGCGGACAGTTTTTTTTGTTTCCCATAATATGAGTGCCATAAGGCAGATATGTTCTCGGGGCATTTTGATTTATAACGGATCTCTTGCCTGCGATAGCGAGTGTGCCGAAGTGGTGGCGCGGTATTTATACTCGGCAAGTGGCGGAAAAAATGCGAACTCCGAGCCGTCGATAGGACGAAAATGGTCGTCAACAAATCGGCCATTTGCAAAAATTTTAGAAATATGCTCCATTGTTGCCGAGAGTGAAAAAGGCGAGCAGCTTGTCAAAATAGATTCAGATACGCCGTTTTGTCTTGTCATAGACTACAACATACTGAAAGAAAGGTCATATGCGGCGTTCACTTTTGTTTTCCATGATAGCGAGCTCAACTGCGCCTTTAGTGCGATTAGTAACCACGAGTCAACCTATTACAATAAACCGATGAATATCGGCTCCTATCGGACGAGGTGCCACATCCCGGGAATGTTTCTCAACGCCGACAGGTATTCGGTGTCTATTAATGTGCTGACAAGGAATTATCGACAGTTGCTCTCTCTGCCACATTTCCTAACTATAAATATTGATGATGGATTGGGGGTGCGTGGTGACTATACACATGGCTATTCCGGTAGCGTAAGACCTTTTTTACAATGGCATACTGAGAGGTGTACTCCATGAGGACGACGATACGAAATTTCCTAAAAGTGATCTGTTCGGGAATTATTCGGGAAGAACTTAGAATGGTGCTATACGAGAAAAACGGAATCATCGCAAAACTAGAAGAGGAGAATGAGAAAAAGAGACAAAAGATATCGTTTTTGCGAGAATATATACGTGCGCGAGATAGAGCGGGGACGGTATGTTCCTACGATCGAGAAGAACTGGAGACTGAGTTAAAAGCAAAACTCTGCTCAGCGGAAGTCGTGCTTGATATTGGTTGTGGCATACGTCCGCAAAGATTAATTCGCGCAAAGACTCATATCTGCTGTGACCCCCATTTGGAATATCTGGAAAAACTTGTTCCGCCTTTGGGGGAAGGATCCCCGCTGTGCCATGTTTTTATAAATGCTGATTGGGAACAGGTGCTTGCCCTGTTCCCGCCTCGATCAGTAGACTCCGTGTTCTTGTTGGATGTCATTGAGCATTTGCAAAAGGAAAAGGCTAAAGAACTTATTGATCGCACCCTTGTCTTGGCTCGAAAGCAAGTGGTCGTGTTCACTCCCCTTGGTTATATGTCCCAAGAGGAAGAAGGAGAGACGGATGCATGGGGATTGGGCGGAATGAAATGGCAGAAACACCGTTCGGGGTGGACGCCCGAGGACTTCAGTGCTGGGTGGGATATTTACCGTTGCGATAAATATCACACGCATGATAGTAGAAACAACCATCTGCCGAAACCGTTTGGGGCATTTTATGCAGTAAAAACAAATAATTGATTAACTCGCGATGAGTGCTGAAAGTGGTGATGTTGCAAGTTGTATCGTGCTGTTTTGCTGTTCTGGATATTATGTTATATTTCGGCAAGCAGAATCGGTGCATTGCGAACGCGGGGAAAGCAATGGGGTTTTCTTGTGTCATCTTCTTGGATTTATTATCGCCGATCAGAGGTCGAGCGGTGGCTGGCGGCTTTGCGGTGAATTATTTGATTTGAAACGTGGGGTGGCGATGCATGGAAGGTGGTGATATTCTGCTGGTGTCGGTCATCATTCCAACCTACAATCGCGCTACGATGGTTATCGAGGCGATAGAAAGCGTACTAGCGCAGACCTATCGCAATATAGAAGTCATCGTTGTTGACGATGGCTCGGTTGACGATACTGAAATCTTGGTTGCTCGCATCACGGATGAGAGGTTGCGCTACCTCAAAATACCCCATGCCGGTCGTTCGGTTGCGCGAAACCACGGAATACGCCATGCGCGGGGAGAATACATTGCCTTTCTTGATTCGGATGATCTTTTTCTGCCCGATAAGATATCGAAACAAGTTGAGGTTTTAAGGGGCCAAAGCATTGTCGGTTTGGTTTGTTCCTCCGCCTATTTTGTGACGGTCACCGAAGAGGTCTCCCAAGCTGTCGTTCCTTGGCATAAAGGGCTAGATGAAATGTTGAGGGGCTTCAAGGTAGATTATATTTACCACGAAACAAAGTCGGGGGACATATACAGGGATGTTATGATATATGATCCTTCTTTTACTTTGATATTGCCAACCGTCATGGTGAAAAAGAGCGTTTTTGATCTTGCCGGTTATTTTGATGAGAGCATGTCGCGCATAGAAGATATTGATATGTGGCGTAGAATATCAAAACATGTTTACTGCCAATCACTAATAGAACCATTGACGATAGTTCGCCGACATGAGGGAAATACTGTGGAAACAACGACAGAATTGTTGGGGTCCATCGACTACTATGTCGGAAAACTATTTTCTGAAGACAGCAATAAGGTTGGCAAGAATTTTATCCGAAAGAAAGCTGCAAAAATGTATTTAACCTACTATCTGTTTCTAAATGAGCAGGCTTCTTCTTGCCGCTCTTTTCTTGCTCGTGCCGTAAAATACTATGCTCTGGCTATCTTGGCAGATGTTTGGCGAATAGCCATAATGCCTTTTAGGCGATTGGGCAGGCGGGCATTATGAATACTGATCAACCTTTGATCTCCATAGTTATACCGGTTTACAACGGTGAGAATTATCTCCGAGAAGCGATAGACAGTGCACTCGCACAGACTTATCCGAATATAGAGGTGATCGTCGTTAACGATGGTTCGACCGATGATGGCGCAACCGAACGGATCGCTCTCTCCTATGGCGACCGGATACGCTATTTTGCAAAGAAAAACGGAGGGGTCGCTTCTGCGCTTAATATGGCTCTCAGGGAGATGAGGGGTGAATATTTCTCGTGGCTGAGTCATGATGATGTGTATCTGCCGGAGAAAATCGTTCGACAATGGGAGGTGCTTTCCCGATCAGAGGGAAAGCGTATGGTAACTTGTCATGTGTGCGTTATCGATTCTTCTGGGAAGAAACTTCGGGAGATTGTGCCATCCAGTCGATTGTCTCGGTCGCCGAGATGGTTCCTCGCGCTGGATATTGATGGCGGCATGAATGGATGTTCTCTGCTCATCCCCAAAAGCGCTTTTGATGAATATGGCGACTTTGATGAAAATCTCCAGACGACGCAAGATTACGATATGTGGTTCAGGATAACAAATAACTACTCGATCGCGATAGTACCCGAAGTGCTTCTCTGTTCACGCCAACACGCCAAACAAGGCGCTGCTCTCCATCCTCAACTTTGTACAAAAGAGGGAGATACTCTCCATGCCCGGTTTGTTGAATCATTAGGTACAGAAGGGTTTGCTGATTATATAAACGGCGACATAAAATATCTTGCACGAGTTCATGATGCCTATTTCAGTGCGGGCTACCGAAAAACTGCTGTAGCCATTTTACGCATGGCCATGGTGTCGTTAACGGAAGAATATGATTTATTTCTAACCGATCTTTCACGCTCCGCCATAGATTTCGTTGAGCCATCACCACATATTACTGCTAAGGGAATCAGAGATTTTCTTTTACAGGGGAAAGAAAAAAAACGATTGCTTTTCTATTCCTACGCATGGACGATCGGCGGTGTTCAGCGTGTTCTTGCCACGTTGCTTCCCCTCCTTTCTGAACATTATGGTATTGTTCTAGTGTGCCCCGAAAAGCAGGGGGGGCAAGATGCTTTTCCTGTACCTTCCGGTGTTTTGCAGATAACTTTACCAGTAGGATCCCCAGAGATTCTTGGTCAACGCCTCGTAACACTTGTTTCGCTCCTATCTGCAGATGTTTTTATCGGTTGCCCTAATACGGACGAAACATTTCTTCCAGTTTATACTGTTTTAAAAGATTCTAACATCAAGACGATCATGTGGAACCATTATAATTATTTTTTGCCTTTTCAGTACGATTGGCTTCATTCCGTGGTTCGCAAAAGATCCGATGCCTTCAAAATAGTCGATGTCATTGTTTGGCCTACAGTCTTTTCGGCGAACATAACTTCACTTCTATACGGCAAATCAATCAGTATTCCCAATCCACTTCCTTTTCCTGCAATCAACAAGGAGCGAATCGAGAAAAAGAAGAATATTCTCTGCATCGGAAGATTCGACGATGCTCTTAAGAGAATCGATCTTGCCTTTCGAGTATTTCATCTGATCCTTCAGAAGCATCCCGATGCTAAGCTGATCGTTGTCGGAAAGTATGATGGGAATGTGCAGGTGCCACTTGGTTCGGGGCGTAAAATAGATAATGTTTTTAAAGATTACAATTTTCCGCCCGGTTCTGTTGTTTTCCAAGGAGAGCAGCCATCTGTTGAAGAGTTCTATAGACCCGCAAAGGTGTTCCTTCAGACCTCGGAGACTGAGGGTTTTGGTATGACGTTGATAGAGTCTGCTGCCTTCGGTGTTCCCGCCGTTGCTTTTGATCTTCCCGGACTGGATGAGATAATTTCTGACGGCGAGAATGGATTTCTTGTTCCTATGGGCGATTGTGAGGCGATGGCTGATCGAATAAATTGTTTGTTTGAGAAAGAGACTCTCTGTAGTTCCTTCGCGGAGAAGGCTATGACTTCTTCACAGAGATTCGGGGAAGAGCGTATCCTCAAGGCATGGAAATGTCTTTTGACCTCATTTTTCGCTTGTTCCATAAGCGATCTCTCTTGCGAGTGGAGAGCGCGCAGTAGCCTTTCCTGCTCTGAAGCAGATGCATTTCTAAGGAGAATGGTCTTTTGCTACGAGAAATCATGTGTTGATTTGTTGATGGAAAGCGAAAGAAGTAAAAGCTTATTATCGTCAAGAAAAAAGCGTTTTTCCTTTTTTTTAAACCGAGATTTGTTAAAGCGGGCATGGGCACATCTTAAAGGCTGGGCATTCTAAAAAATGTGCGGCATCTGCGGAATAGTAAAGGGACACGAAAATGATCGTCTCGCTCCGATGCTGTCCGCAATGCGTCATCGTGGCCCCGACGATAGCGGCATCTTCGCTGATGATGTCGTCACGCTCGGGATGGTTCGTCTTTCCATCATAGATACCTCCGTTCTCGCCCATCAGCCGATGTCAAATGAAGATGGTACTGTCGTCATCGTCTACAACGGTGAGATGTACAATTTCGGCGAGGAACGGGAGATACTCGCAAAGAAAGGTGTCGTTTTCCATTCCCGTTCCGACACTGAGGTCATACTGCGTATGTATGAAGCCTATGGCGATGATCTGGTGCTCCGGATACGGGGCATGTTCGCGTTCGCAATCTATGATAGGCGGGGTGGGAGAGGACGGGAACGTTTGCTGTTGGCGCGCGATCATCTGGGGATTAAGCCGCTTCTTTATACCAAGGACAAGGGACTTTTTGTTTTTGCTTCTGAGTTGCGCGCACTTTTGGCGAGCGGTCTAATTGAAAAACGATTTTCTCCGCAGGCGTTGAGGCATCTTCTGACCTACGGGTCGATCACTCAGCCGTTGACCGCCGTGGAAGGGGTCCGCATGCTGCTGCCGGGCCACCGGATGATCGTTACCGTCGCCGGCGAACATACCGAATGTTTCTGGCGGATGGCGACGGACCGTTATCCCGATATCGCCAAAGCGTCCTATGCGGAACAGGTGTTGGCGGTGCGTATGGCGCTTGAAGAGGCGGTGCGTCTGCAGATGGTGAGCGATGTTCCGCTCGGCGCTTTTCTGAGCGGCGGGGTCGACTCATCGCTACTGGTGGCCCTGATGGCGCGGGAAAGCACCCATAAAGTGAGAACCTTCTCGGTCGGTTTCGGTGAGGAGGGACGAGCGATAGACGAGACCGATGATGCGCAAAAGATAGCCCGCTATATTGGTACCGATCACTCTCGCATCGTCATTCGTGGAGCCGATGTCGTTGCGCGACTGCCACATATCGTATGTTCATTGGATCAGCCTTCGGTCGATGGTGTCAATAGTTATTTTGTTTCTTGGGCTGCGCGTCAGGCGGTGACAGTTGCCATTTCGGGCACCGGTGGCGACGAACTGTTTGCGGGTTATCCGTGGTTTGCCGAAATGATGGCTTTTTCAGCACATGAGAGAAAAATGGGGATTGCGGGGTCAATGCGTCGACTCGTAGGCAGGGCGCTGAGCAATCCCACATTCGACACATATACGGTCGGGGTGCACGGTGCTACTTTGGAAGCATATCGCGCGCGTTCCGGATTTCTTTCTCATTTCGCGCGACGCTATCAGATATTCGGCGGCAACGGAGCGTCCCGGATGATTCATCATTCACTCCGTCATGAGAGCGGTGCGGGTAGGGAAGCGGCGCATGACATCGAGTCGCACGATGAGTTGTCCAGCGGAACGTCGCTCCAACGCAGTGCGGCCCTCTGTCTGCGTGGGTATACGAAGAACCAACTGCTACACGATATCGACGCGGTATCCATGGCTCACTCGCTGGAAGTGAGAGTCCCGTTACTGGATCATCGTCTGCTTGATCTGGCTCTTTCTCTGCCCGATGTCGCAAAACTGGAACCGGAAAAGGCGCGGAGCGATCCTTTCGGCACCTATGCCGATACTGGAGTGAAAAAGATACTTTTGGCTGTCGGACGCGATCTACTGCCGGAGGGACTTGCACATCAACGCAAGAGAGGCTTCGCTCTTCCGATGGAACATTGGCTGAAGCATGATATCCGCGAAGCGATGGAGGACGCTCTTTCACCGGGAGCCGTTATTCGCAGGGGCCTTTTAGATGAACATGAGGTTGCGACGGTTAAAGAGAAATTTCTTGCGGGCGAGTTACACTGGTCTTATACTTGGTTATTGATGGTCATTGAATTGTGGTGCCGGGAAGTATTGGACATATGAAGACTAACAACGCGCAAAGGCCAAAGATACTTTTTATCGCGTATGCCAACAGCTCCCATACGCATTCATGGATATCCACGATTGCGGGGTCCGCCTTTGAGGTGAGCCTTTTTGCCGTTTCCGGTACGGCGGGCCCGGAGGCTAGCCGATGCCCGATTTATATGTTCCGTGCTCCGGCAGTTCCTCGCGGCGGTCTTTGGAATGATATTCGTTCGGGCCTTGTGCGGGTCTTTTGGAAGATGGCGATGAGAGTGCTGGGCGGCGACCGACTGGTCTCTCTTTTGATCGTATTCGGTCATCGGACACAGTTTTCCGCGTCCTTGAGAGAGATCGAAAATATGGAATATTTCTGGTTGATTCGAACAATAAAAGATATGCGCCCCGACATCATTCACACCTTGGCCATCGAACCGAGCGGATTCCTTTTTCATCGACTGCGGGAACAGGTGGCCGGTTATTATGGCAAATGGATGCTCACGGCGCGTGGACGTGAGCTGACGCTTAAGGGATATTTGCCCGAGGAGAAGGTAAAGGAGGTCCTTTCCTTCTGTGACATGGCGATAGTCGACTCCCGGCATTCTAAAGAGATCGCGGAGCGATACTGTAGATCGGTAATGCAATTTCCGGGGACCGGAGGGATAGATATCCCGGAGCAGATAGTGGAGAAACGAGAACGAATGATCCTCTTCCCCAAGGCTCATGAATTCTGGGGTTCGAAATCATTGCCGGTTCTTGAGGCGCTCGCACTTTGCTGGCAGGAAATCAAGCCATGTACAATCCATATGGCGGCAGTCGACCGAGAAACGAGAGAGAGCGTGGGGCGTCTGCCCGAAGATATGCGTTTCTCTATAGTGATGCATGACCGTATGCCGAGAGAAGAATTGTTTGACCTCATGACGCGCACACGCGTGTTGCTTGCTCCCTCACTAAGCGATGGTATCCCCAATGTGCTGTATGAGGCAATGGCGTATGGCGCCTTGCCGGTCGTTTCGCCGCTGGAAACGATCCGCGAAGTGGCGGAGGATGGTAAGAATTGTCTTTTTGCGCGTAATCTGTATCCCGAGGAGATAGCGAAGGTAGTGGTCCGCGCCATGAACGATGACGAGCTATTCGTCCATATCCAGAGAAACAATCGTGAAAAAGTGATGGCGGTGGCCGACAGGAAAGAGATCGCGAAAGAGATCAATCGCCTTTATGAGGAGATGCCCGATGTCTGACCGGCCATTGGTGTCGATTGTTATTCCCGTTTATAATGGTTCGAACTATCTTGCCGAAGCGATCGACAGTGCTCTTGCACAGACATATCCGAACATTGAGGTGATCGTTATCAACGATGGGTCAAACGACGAGGGCGCCACGGAGCGGATAGCATTGTCCTATGGTGATCGGATACGCTATTTCGCAAAAGAGAACGGGGGGGTGGCGACCGCGCTCAATCTTGGTATAGAGAAGATGCGTGGAGAATACTTCTCGTGGTTAAGTCATGATGATCGCTATTATCCGGAGAAGATAGCGGTGCAAATGGATATTTCGGCAACGTTCCCCGATCCGGGCAGAATCATTCTTTTTGGGGACTATGATGTTATTGACGAGCAGGGGGAGCGGAAATATATTTGCGCAATAGATCATGAACGATCGAAAAAAAACTTCTACAATATATTCTATGGCCATCTTAACGGATGTTCTCTCTTGATACCGAGAACCTGCTTTGACAAAACAGGAGTTTTTGATCCTCGATACCGGACCACGCAAGACTACGATCTTTGGTGCAGGATGGCGAAGTTCTTCGAATTCAAGCATCTGCCGGGTGTGCAGGTGAGTTATCGTATCCATTCAGCGCAAGATACGCGAACAAAAACGATGGTTCATCGACAGGAAGAGGTCGAACTCTACCTTAGATGCATGAAAATGCTTTCTGTTGGTGATTTAAAAAGTCTGGAGGAGCGACCGTCCATTTTTTATATGAAGATGGCAGAAAGATTCAGAGAGATGCTCCCCAAGGTTTCCTCTTTTGCGTTGCGAGAGTTTCGACGCTCCGTTTTTCGTAACCCACAACACATCGTGAGTGATCTAAAATTGTTGCTGGGCTTCTTTTTGCATCCGCCGTATCTCAATGCAAGAGAATTCCTGCGCAGGGTAGAAAAGAAGATGGTATTTTTTTGGGAAAGAAAGGCGGGAAAATGATGGATACTCCTCTCGTTTCCATCGTAATCCCGCTCTACAATGCTTCACGGTATATGCGGGAAGCGATCGACAGCGCTTTGGCACAGACCTATCCGAACATCGAAATTCTGGTGATCAACGACGGGTCCAACGATGATGGAGATACCGAGCGGATCGCCCTTTCCTACGGCGACCGGGTACGCTACTTCGGGAAAAAGGAGAACGAGGGGGTGTCAAGCGTCCTGAATATCGGCATTCGGGAGATGCGGGGCGATTATTTTTCGTGGCTGAGTCACGACGATCTCTACCATGCCCAAAAGATCGCGGCGCAGATCGATCATCTGCGGGCGTTCGGGCGGGATGACTTGGTGGTGTATACCGATTATGAGTTTATTGATGGGGGAGGGAAAACAATACGGGAAATGAGATTGCCCTCCGTCCTGCCTGAAAAGTTCAGATATTTCATTACCGCGACAAGCGACTTGAACGGGTGTTCGCTTTTGATACCGAAGAAATGTTTCGATGAAATCGGTTTTTTCGATACGGCGGAGCGTATCACGCAGGATTATCGGATGTGGTTCCGTATGGCGGAGAAATTCGAGTTCCATCACCTGCCTCGAAATCTCGTCAAGTTGCGGTTACATGGCGATCAGGTCACGGTCAAATTGTCGGATCACATGAACCCTGCATGCGATCTGCTAAAATATTCCTTCATCGAAGAGATGGAGAGGACCGGTATCGGCTTGCCCGACGAGCACAGGGGGCGGATCTATGCAACACTCGCCCTCTCCATGGCGCGGCACGGATACCGACGAGCGTTTCGCTATACCGCTCGTCTGGCGTTGCGCCATATGGGTAAACAGCCGGTCGCCGATTTGCCGATCTCCATTGCTAAAGTTCTTTTTGCCATCTACAAGAGTTTGAAATAACATATCGTCCGAACAATGGAGGAGGAGGTTCATGGAAACCGAGCGGGTCCTAGTCACCGGTGGCGCTGGATTCATCGGATCGAATCTTGTGCAGGAGTTACTGCGAAAGGGGTACGCCGTTACCGTTATTGACAACCTTTCAACGGGATATCTCAAAAATCTCGAAGGATTGGAAGATAAAATAGGATTCGTTCGTGGCGATGTCAGAGATCCGCACGCGGTCGCGTTGGCCATGGTTGGTGCTTCGGGTGTTTTTCATCTAGCCGCCAGCGTGGGGAACATCAGATCGATAGAAGATCCTCTTCAAGATGCCGATGTGAATGTGCGCGGTACGATCAACGTATTGAGTGAGGCGCTTGCTGCGGGTATAAAAAAGATGGTGGTTTCATCTTCGGCGGCCATATACGGAGAACTGGTCTATAATCCGGTGGATGAAAAGCATCCGTGTGAGCCCGATTCGCCTTATGGCGTCAGTAAGTTGGCGGCCGAAAAGTACGCCCTCTGTTTTTCCCGTATGCACGACTTCGATGTGGCCTGTCTTCGCTACTTCAATGTCTATGGTGAGAACCAGCGCTACGATGCATATGGTAATGTTATTCCGATCTTTGCCGATCGACTTGCTGAAAGAAAGCCGTTGACCATTTATGGAGACGGGGAGCAGAGCCGTGATTTTATCAATGTCCGTGATGTGGTGCGAGCCAATATCTCTGCCTATGAGAAAAAAGATTTGCGCGGGGCTTTCAATATCGGTAGCGGGAGGGCTATCACGATAAATGCATTGGCGGAAATGTTTTTCGGCGTAACGGGTGACAATGCCGGTATCGTGCATGCCACTGAACGGCACGGAGAGGTGCGGCACAGCCTGAGCGATATTTCGGTCGCTAGCCGCGGGTGGGGCTTTGCGCCGTCAGTTGATATGGAAGAGGGTCTTCGCCGCTATTGGGAATGGTTTTGCCGTGACAAAAAGGTGGGGAGGGAATGAAGAAGAAAAAGAAAATACTCTTTGTCGCGTTCCCGCATAGCATTCATGCCGTTCGTTGGATACGGCAGTTGAAGAACGCGGGGTGGGATGTCGCGATCTTTCCTTCAGTAGATGTGCCGGAGTACCACCCCGAAATGCCCGAAGTCGCCTCCCCCTTCATCTCTCTCTATCTCCTACGGAATCCGAGGACGGCGGTGCGGAGATATGGTGGATACTTTTTCCTCCTGAATATCTTTCTGTTCCTTTTGAAGTGGTTTATGGTGGTGACTTCGGGTGATATTAGACGGAGGGCGGGCAAGCGTTATTTGAAAACCCAACTGGACATGGTGTTGCGGTTTTGGCGACCCGACATAGTGCATTCTCTCGAAACCCAGAGTGCGGGCTATCTGGTCGCGGATGTCAAAAGAAAATGGAAAGGGCGGTTCCCTGTATGGGTTCATACCAACTGGGGAAGTGATCTATATCTTTTCGGTCGCCTGAAAGTTCACGAGGAACGAGTGCGTGAGGTCATCTCTTCCTGCGATCATTATCTGTGTGAGTGTCGTCGCGACCTCGCGCTTGCGAAGACCTTCGGGTATGCCGGCCCGGTCCATGAGCCTTATCCGAACACCGGAGGATTCGATGTCGAAAAGGTGGGCAAATTAAGGGGCGTCTCGAAAACATCGGAGCGAAAAATCGTTTTGGTAAAAGGTTACCAGCACTGGGCGGGGCGGGCCCTCGTTGCTTTGCGTGCTCTGGAATTATGCGCTGACGACCTGAAGGGATATGAAGTATGGCTTTACAGCGTTCAGACCGATGCGGTCACAATAAAGGCGGAGTTGTTCGCGCAGACCACGGGGCTTCCTGTCAATATCATGCCACTCGATAGTTCGCATGATGCGATATTGGAACTGTTTACTCGCTCTCGTATCTATGTTGGCCTCAGCATAAGCGATGCGATAAGCACCTCACTTCTCGAAGCGATGGTGACCGGTGCTTTTCCGATCCAGTCTTGCACTTCATGTGCCGATGAGTGGATCGTAGACGGAAAAACCGGCTTTATTGTCCCGCCGGAGGATCCTGAGAGGGTTGCGGTGGCGATACGGCGCGCGCTGACCGACGATGCGCTGGTTGATCGCGCGGCGGATTTAAATTGGCAGCGGAACGCCGAACGGCTTGATGCAAAGATACTTGCTGAAAAGACGATACAATTGTATACTAACGTCCTCGAAATGGGTAAAGCGGAGCGTAACGATGTTCAATGACAAAGTGATACTGGTGACGGGCGGAACCGGATCCTTCGGCAACGCGGTGGTGAACCGTTTTCTCAACACCGGTGTGCGGGAGATCCGTATCTTAAGCCGTGACGAGAAAAAGCAGGACGATATGCGCAACCTCTACAATTCGCCGAAACTCAAATTCTACATCGGCGATGTGCGCAACTATGACAGCATTTTCGAAAGCACGAAAGGGGTTGACTTCATCTTCCATGCGGCTGCTCTCAAGCAAGTGCCGTCGTGCGAGTTCTTCCCGCTAGAGGCGGTCAGGACCAACATCCTCGGTGCCGAGAATGTCATGAATGCGGCTGTTGCAAATCGGGTGCAGCGGGTGATATTCCTCAGTACCGACAAGGCGGTCTATCCGATCAATGCGATGGGGATGTCAAAGGCGCTGATGGAAAAAACGGTGGTAGCCCGTTCCCGGAACCTCGTTAAAGGCGAGACGGTGCTCTGCTGTACCCGTTACGGTAATGTCATGGCGTCGCGCGGCTCGGTGATACCGTTGTTTGTCGAGCAGATAAAAGCAAAAAGACCGATAACGGCGACCGATCCCTCCATGACCCGTTTCATGATGTCGCTCACGGATGCGGTCAATTTGGTCCTCTACGCCTATGAACACGGCGAACAGGGAGATCTTTTTGTGCAAAAGGCGCCGGCGGCGACGATGGGCGATCTGGCGGTGGTGATGAAGGAGATATTCAATTCAAAAGTTGAAGTGCGGGTCATCGGTACCCGGCATGGCGAGAAACTATACGAGACGCTCGTGACCCGCGAGGAGATGGCCAAGGCGACCGACCTCGGCGATTATTACCGCATCAGGGCCGACAACCGCGACCTGAACTATGGAAAGTACTTCAGCGAGGGCGAACAGAAGGTCGCAGAGCATGAGGACTATAATTCACACAATACGCACCGCTTGTCTCGCGATGAATTGAAGACGCTGCTTCTGGGGCTTGATTACATTAAAGAGGAACTCGCGAAGTAGGGGGCGACGATGAAAAAACGCACAGTGATGACTATCGTCGGAACCCGTCCCGAACTCATAAAACTCAGCCGCATTATTCCGGCGCTTGACCGACACTTTCTGCATGTGCTTGTCCACACCGGTCAGAATCACGACTATGAGTTGAACGGCATTTTCTTCGATCAGATGGGGATACGCAAGCCCGATCACTTCCTTGATGCCGCCCGTCCAACCGCCGCTGAGAGTATCGCCGAGATAATCCTTCGCAGTGATACGGTTTTCGAGAAAGAAAAGCCCGACGCCCTTCTCATTTACGGCGATACCAATTCCTGTCTGTCGGTCATTCCCGCCAAGAGACGCCACATCCCGATATTCCATCTGGAAGCGGGCAATCGCTGTTTCGACGAACGGGTCCCCGAGGAGGTGAACCGTCGGATCATCGACCATGTCAGCGATATCAACATGCCGCTTACCGAACACGGACGGCGCTATCTGCTCGCTGAGGGGATACGGCCCGAAACCATCTTCACGGTGGGATCCTGTATGCGGGAGGTCATCGAACATCACCGGAAAGGGATCGAACGGTCGGCGATATTGAAAGAATTGAAGTTGGCCGCCGGCAAATATGTCGTGGCCAGTTTTCACCGCGAGGAGAATGTCGACGATGCGGCGAATCTGAGCGCGATCCTTGATTCGCTTGATGCCGTCAAAAAAGAGTTCGGGAAACGGATAATCGTTTCTACCCACCCCCGGACCCGCAAACGGCTTGCTGGACTAAAGCATAAGGCATCGAAAGATATCCTATTCCTGAAACCGCTTGGGTTCCTTGATTATATTCGGCTTCAGAAGGATGCTTTCTGCGTGCTTTCCGACAGCGGTACATTGACCGAAGAGGCGGCCATTTTAGGCTTTCCGGCGGTGATGATCCGTAACGCGCACGAGCGACCTGAGGGGATGGATGCCGGTGTCGCTATCATGAGCGGGCTCAAATCAGAGCGGGTCATTGCGGCAGTTGATATGGCCACCCGCATACCGTGCCATGCGGCGATGGTCGCCGATTATGAAAGAACACAGGTGTCGGTGGTCGTTGCGCGTATCATCGCCAGCTATATCGACTATGTGAACCGGACCGTCTGGTCGAAACGATAGGGGGCTATGCCGCATGAAGGTTCTGGTGCTCGGCGCGGCCGGCATGGTCGGCCATGTGGTAACCGCCTATCTGGGGGAGCAAGGATCTTTTAGCGTCACGCCGGTCATCCACGCCCAACCATTCAACGAACGCTCTGTGTCGCTTGATCTGCGCGACACGGTAAAATTGGCGCGATTTCTCGACGAACACCATTTCGATGCCGTCGTGAATTGCGCCGGCATCTTGAATGATCGTGCCGAGAAGGATGTGCCGACGGCACTTCTCATCAACAGTCTATTGCCGCGTTTCTTGGAGAAAAGGTACGCCGGGACCGACACGCGGGTCATACACATCAGTACCGACTGTGTATTCTCAGGCAAGAAGGGAGCCTACAAAGAAGACGACTTCGCTGATGGCGACACGATATATGCGCGGACAAAGAAATTGGGCGAACTGAACAACGGCAAGGATCTGACCCTCCGCCTTTCGGTGGTCGGTCCCGAATTGCGTCCCGAGGGGACGGGACTCTTTAATTGGTTCATGGCACAGAAAAAAGAGGTTTCGGGTTTCACGCGGGTCTTCTGGACCGGGCTGACCACGGTAGAATTGGCACGGCAGATAGTTGCTATCCTTGCGGAGCGCAAAAACTTGACCGGCCTGTACCATCTGGTTCCGGATACGAAGATATCTAAACACGATCTGCTGATGCTGTTCAAACGGAGCTTCAGGGACCGACAGGTGGCGATCAGCCCGGATGGCGCTTACATATCGGATAAGAGTCTTGTCGATACCAGAAAAGAACTGGGGACACCGATCTCGACCTACGAACGGATGATCGATGAGATGAAGATGTGGGTCGCTGTCCATCGCGCATGGTATCTGCATTATCCGGATTCTACAAAATGACACTGGTTAGCATCCTACTCCCGGTTTACAATACCGAGAGGTACATCGCTCGAACTATCACAAGTTTGTTGGAGCAGACCTATCGAGATATCGAGATAATAGTTATCAATGATGGGTCAACCGATAATACCGAGAAGGAAATACTGGCCATCAAAGATGCTCGTGTCAAATATTACGCACAAGAGAATCAAGGGCTTTCGCGGACACCCAATCGGGCCTTTTCGCTGTCGAACGGCGAGTATGTTGCGCGCATGGATGCCGACGATCTTGCTTTCCCCGAAAAGATCGAGAAACAGGTTCGTTACCTAGAGCAACATCCTGATGTGAGCATGGTCGGCACTTGGGCCGAAATATGGGTGGGCGATACGAGAACATCGCGCTTCCATCGCCATCCCACGGACGATCTGATGATAAAATTGGAAATGCTTTTCAACAATCCTTTCGTGCATAGTACGGTGTTGATGCGTCGAGAGGCGTTCGCCGCGATCGGCGGTTACTCCGAAAACCCCGAGGATTATCCGGAAGATTATGAACTTCTGGTCCGTATCACCGAACGCTTCCGTGTGGCGAATATTCCCGAGATATTGAGTGTGTACAGAGAACTTCCCGATAGTGTCTGCAGAAAAGATGCGCGCGGGCCGCGAAAAGTCCCGCGAGGACTTGCCCGTATCGCGGCCCGGAATATCGCGCGTCTTATCGGCGATACGGTCGCGCCGGAACGGGTGCTCTCATTCACTCATGCCATCCACAAGATATCGTTGAGTGAGGGAAGCGACGACTCTACGGCCTGCTATACCCGCATCGCCAAGGAGATATATGGTTCTTTTGTTCGCAAATATAGTGTCGACGGCATCTTGCGTCTGAAGATCGCTCAGCGGGCAGGGCATTATCTTTTCAAGGCATACGCAAATTATTATCGTAAGAGGATCTAGGTGCGGATACTTCATACTGTCGAATCGTATCTGCCTCTTCGTCACGGTATGCAGGAGGTCGTTTCCCAACTATCGGAGCGTTTGGCGAAAAAAGGTCACGAGGTGATCGTGGCTACTTCGTTTCATCCCGATCGGAAAGAGGCGATGATCAACGGTGTGCGGGTCGAGAGTTTCCGTATTTCCGGCAACATGGTCAATGGCTATGGCGGCGAAGAGGGTGAACGGCAGCGTTATCAAGAGTTTTTGTGTGGCGGTGGCTTCGATGTCGTCGTCAATTTCGCCGCTCAGCAGTGGGCCACCGACCTGACATTCCCGGTGCTTGACGATATTAAGTCGAAAAAAGTCCTCGTGCCGACCGGTTTTTCCGGACTTTACCTAGAAAAATATCGCGACTATTTCCTCCGGATGCCCAGCTGGATGCGGCAGTATGAGATGAATGTATTCCTCTCGGACACCTATCGCGATGCGCGATTCGCTGATGAGCATCATATCGAGAACAGAACCTTGATACCGAACGGTGCGTCAGAAGAAGAGTTTTGTGTCGAATATCCCTTTTCAATACGGGAACGACTGGGAATATCGAAAGAAACCTTTTTGATCATTCTGGTGGGTTCCCATACCGGGATGAAGGGACATAAGGAGGCGGTGGAGATATTCGATCGTGCGGGCATAAGAGATGCGTTGCTTTTGATCGTTTCGAACCATGTGCGATTGCCCCGGCATGACCATCTTTCTTGGAAAGAACGCGTGGTCAAGGGGATGCGTTATGCTCATCATTTATTGCGCAATGAGTGCCCCGATTTCTGCACGACGGCCGAGCAACGCTACAACAATAAAAAGACATGGAGAGCGAATAGCAAGAGTTTGTTCATCCGGGAGTTTTCGCGGGAAGAAACGGTGCGCGCCTATCAAGAGGCCGACCTGTTCCTGTTTCCTTCCCGTGTGGAGTGTTCTCCGATAGTTCTTTTCGAGGCGGCGGCATCCCGAACGCCCTTTCTTTCGACCGATGTCGGCAATGCCGCCGAGATCGCTCAGTGGACCGGTTGCGGCTCGATACTGCCGACGATGAACGATGCCAAAGGCTATGCGCATGCCGACATCGAAGGCGCCGCGAAGATGCTCAAAGAGCTGTGGTGTGGTAGGGAGCGAAGAAAGGAAATGGCCGATGCGGGACACGCCGCGTGGCGCGAACGATTTACTTGGAGTAACATAGCGAACCAATATGACCTACTTTATAGAAAACTGTGTGGCGGGGGAGATGCCCACTCATGAAAAAGTTCATGGTCACCGACATTCGCTGGGCATCTGAGGGCGAGTTCGCTTTGCCCTTTTGGAAAGACTTAAATGAAAACAAAAAGTTGCCAATCGATTCTTGGGGTAAGGCATGGGCATATCCCTATCTTTTCTCGAAAATACCAAGTTCGGCTCAAGTTCTTGATTACGCCGATGTTAGAAAGAGAGAATACAAAGAAAATGCTTTTCTTTATCTATCTAGTATGTTTTCTCTTAAGAATGAGTTTGACCTGATTTCTGAGTTAAAAGAAATAACGAGATTGGTAAAACATCGTTTCGTCGTTGCTTTAGGAGTAGGCGATCAACAAGCATTGCCAATATTTCGCTTGTATGAATTGGAAAAATTTCTTGGTTGCAGAATACCTCTTTTGCCTTTTAATGCATTGAGATCGAATTCAGAAATAGTCGCGAAACACGGACAAAAATGCAACGAAAAAGAAAGACATATACGGATATTGGCTTTTACTATTGATGCAGTAGAGAACCCCCGTTCTGTTGCCATACTGATACCCCACTGGGAAAGCTATAAATTTCTGAAGCAATCTATTTTGCATATCAGAAAATACGGCAACGAAAATATAATTGAGAAAATATATGTTCTTGACGACCAGAGCAAGGACGGTAGTTTTGATCGTGTGCAAAGGGATTTTGCGAATGATCAATCGATAGAATTTCATACTATTGTTCGAGAAAATAAGAATAAAGACCTTGATGTAACACTTCTTTTGGATATGGCGCTTCCTTTGGTTCATGAACAATTCGTGGTTATGATAGATTCGGATTCTATACCCGTTTCGAGAGACTGGATATCTTTCCCCATATGGTTGTTAGAACGCTATAAATGCAGTGCGGTGGGTTGTGATACGGGACTTTCGCAAAACTACTATTATGATGCTGATGGGATCCCGCTTTGGCAACCCCAAGCAGGGTATCCTCCTTCGGCTGGATTGTATGATAACGATTGGTTTGTATGCATCAATAATTTTTATCGTGTTATGCGTTCGGCTGATGCAAAAGTTGCATCTGAGGGTATTGGGTTTTCTCGAGCGAACAACTGGCGTAGGCGCATCGATATTTTTTTAAGGTCTGCTCACAATACTATTATAAGAAGATCAAATCCTGTCGTAAGTTCACTTTATAAGAGATTGAGTGCGATTTCTTTATTTAGAAAAATAATAAATCCACGTTACCCATATTTGCCTAGGGGGTGTGACAATGGCGTTGCCGCCAACCACTTTATTGATATTAATCGGCTGGGGCCTAAGTTTAATTTGCCGATATGTAGCTTCCTCGGATTAACGCCGCAAGATGGTGTTTTTGGGCAGAATATAGCGGGGCTTCTTTTTCATTTTGCATTAAGCACGAGGAGCTCATGGCAAGAGAGACGCGGGGATTGGAAGGCGGGTGCTGACTTTCTCAAATACCACAATATATTATCCGATCAAATGGGCGAAGATGATGCTCCATGGGAAGATATGATAAAAGAGAGTTTTGTTCTAAAGTCCGGCGGCTATAATGGAGAAGTGCCAGCAAAGTGGTATGCCGAGCAATATGAACGGATCAAAACATTCATTGATCTATACAAAAAAGAGCAATTATAGGTGACCAATAATATTATTAGAAATAGATGGTTGTTGCTTTCCCTGATCCTTTTGGGGCTTTTATTGTGGGGTCTCGGATATGATCTGCTACATGCTCGCAATACTCTGCCGTTGATCGTCGAGATCAGATCGGTCACTTCTTCTGTCGCCGACTTTCCGGGAACGCTGTCTTCTCCTCGCGGGAATAAACATCCCATTACATTCTGGGACGGAAGGTTCGCAACCCGACGGATGGTGGGAGATATAACGGTTAAGATGACGGAGGAACAATATGCGCAAATAGAAGAGATAGCGATCCGCGTGGGGGACAAGAGGATGCTTTTCTCCGGAACGGAGAAGGAAAATGTACTCCGCAAAGCTTCGCAAGAAGGCGCGCAAGGGCAGTATCGCATGGCCGTCCCATCAGAACTTCGTGAGAGATCGAGTATGCCGCTGATCGGCAATTTCATGCCGCTAAATTGGGCCGGTGATATGCAGTGGGTCATGCACAGGATGTTGTTTTCCCTGATCGCTCTGGCATGTTTTTTCCTACTGTACTTGGCTGTCGCAACCATAACGAAGCCTCTTTTATGGAGCACCTTTCTTGTCGGATCGTTCACCCTTCTCTCATCCACATTATTGTTCCTAGATTCCTACTCTTTGCTCGCGGCGGGAAATATTCCCGACGACGCCTTTTACTACTTGAAAACGGCGCAGAATTTTGCCGCCGGACTCGGAATCACTTTCGATGGCGCTAATCGATCGAGCGGGTTTCATCCACTTTGGATGTTTGTTTATGCCCTATTATTCGGGAAAGTGTCGGATCCGTTTGTCGCTACTTACGGGGCAATCGTTTTCCAATGTGTGTTGATGGTCATTGCTGGTATTCTCTTTTATAGGATACTGCGAAAGATCGGCCTTGAGAAATGGATTGCCTTAGCCGTCGCGGCGCTCCTCATTGCATCTCAGGCGGAGCGTGTGATCAACCTTCTGGAAACCCCTTTGTATATGCTGTTTCTCATGCTCACTATTCATGTTCTTTACTCCGTCTTTCTTTCTCCGGATGTGCCATGGCTAAAGCGAGATGTTTTTTTGTTTTCTTTGCTTCTTTTTATTCTTTTCCTCGCGAGAACCGAGGGAATTCTCTTTTTCGGTGCTGTGTTGGTCTGGTTGGTCTTTTCAAAGCGTTCGCTGGGGGAAGCGTTGATCTTCGTCACGCCCTATACTCTGTTTCTGTCACTTTACTTTCTCTTCAATCTGCTTTATTTTGGCTCACCGCTCCCGATCAGCGGAAAGATAAAAATGGATCAAACGATCGCTCTATGGCAGAACTCTGCTTCCGCTTTTGATTTCATGGCGATAAAGATCCGCTTTATGCTTTTTCCCGCGGAGATCGGGCCTGCGGGTAAGATACTGTTCATTCAATTCTTTTCACTTATTCCTTTCTTCTTTTCTTCTTATTTTCTTGTAGCGAAAAAGAAGTGTCGTACGGCAGAGGCGGCGTTGGCCTTTATTCTTTCCACCTTTTTGTTTCTTAAATATCTTTACTACACCGGCATTCATCATGGATTGCGCGCCGCTTCTGACTGGTATTGGATTGTCGATGTTTTCCTGTCGGCCATCATCATGGTCTTACTGATCGCTGACAGAGAAAAAGACTTTCTTCGCCATCCGCCCCGACCGATCATGCTGATAGCGATGCTACTGGTTTCTCTCTGTCTGGTTCAAACGCTGGACACGATCCGTTTTCGCATGCGACCGGCACTCGAAAAAATAGGGGATGAGCGGGCCGCGCTTTTGGATATTTCCGATATGCTCTCTCGCTCTTCATTTTTCGAGGGGAAAAGGATATGCTCCTTCAATGCCGGCATCCTTGGCTTTTTTTCGGGCAGACAGGTCACCAATCTTGATGGGTTGATAAACTCGACGGAGTTTTACGAAGTTCTTCGGACGGGTTCCCTCGTGGGCTATATGAATGAGTCTTGTGATGTCGTGACGGAATATCATTACCGCGACTTACTTGTTTTGAGGGAAAACGGATTTGAATTGTTTGATGTGAGTCCCCTTATCTTTGAGCCGATATCATCCTTTCTTGATTCTACCTCGCATGGGTATAAGATGTTTGTGGCAAGATTCTTTGCGCCTCAATTTGCACATGAGGTAATGGGAAGATAATGCTTTTTTTCACACTCCCGCAAGACCAATTGATAATACGTCTCTGCGGTGGATTGGGCAATCAAATGTTCCAATATGCGGCGGGGAGAGCATTGTCGTTGCGGCACGCCGTTCCTCTTGTGTTGGACCTTTCCGCGTTTGATAGTGATCCGAAGCGGTCCTATGCGCTGACGCCCTTCGTTATTAAGGCGGAGGTCGTTTCTTTTTCCCGCTGGTTGAGATTGTGGCGCAAGGTGCAAGGGAGATATTATCGGGAACAAAGTTTTGCCCATGACCCCAAGGTGTCCGGGTTGTTGCCCGGAAGGTTGTTGAATGGGTTTTTCCAATCTGAAAAATACTTTGTCGATCATGCCGATACGATCCGGCGAGAGTTTTCGTTGAAAGAACCGTTGTCGCAAAAAGCGCAGGGTTATTTACGCGAGGTGGAGAGTGCTCCGAACTCGGTCTCGGTCCATGTCCGGCGCGGCGACTATGTGTCGGACCCCAAGACGACGGCTTTTCACGGCAATTGTTCGTGGGAGTACTACGAAAGCGCGATGCGTCACATGCGAGAACGAGTGGGCGGCGTTAGCTTTTTCTTCTTTTCTGATGAGCCGGAGTGGTTGGTTGCTCAACAGGTTGACGGTGTCGTGGTAACGGGGCTTTCGTCGCATGAAGATATGTTTCTAATGAGTCGCTGTAAACACCAGATTATTGCGAACAGTTCTTTTTCGTGGTGGGGTGCGTGGCTGAACAAAAACCCCGACAAGATCGTGATCGCGCCAAAGCGCTGGTTCGCCGATGAGAAGATGGAGCGGCAGACCGGCGATCTGATACCGGAAGGGTGGATCCGGCTATGAACGCATCACCGTTAGTATCGCTCATCCTCCCCGCCTACAACGCTGAGCGGCATATCGGTGCGGCGATACAAAGCATTCTTTCGCAGTCGTTCGCCGAGTTCGAACTTATTATTATCGATGACGGTTCGACCGACGATACGGTCGGGGTGACAAGCCGATTCAACGACCAGCGTATCCGCGTGCTCGGCAACGACGGCAACCGCGGCATCGTTTTTTCGCTGAACCGCGGCATCGAAGAGGCGCGCGGATGCTACATGGCCCGGATGGATGCCGACGATATCGCTCGCCCGGAACGGCTCATGCGACAGTTCACGTTCATGGAGGATCATCCTGCGGTCGGACTGTGTGGTTCGTGGGCGCAGAAGTTCATCGCGTACGGGCCACGCTGGACACAGAGGGCGCAGACGAGTTCCGCCGAACTGAAAGCGTCGCTTTTATTCGCGACCCCCTTTGTCCATCCGACGGTGATGATCCGCCGGTCGGTGATGGATGCGCATGACCTGCGCTACCGTGATGAATTCCCCGCCGTAGAAGACTATCGCCTCTGGTGTGAGATGGCGCTGGTGACCGAACTGGCGGTCATCCCCGAGGTTCTGCTTGACTATCGGGTGTCGCTTTCGAGCGTTACCGGCGCGGTCTATCTTGATGGTAAGCGTTTGAATGATCGCCGCGAGATTCTTTTGAAACTCTGGTCCGACTATATCGAGAAAACGCTGGGATTCACACCAAACAGAGAACGACTCGACGCGCACGCCTGCTTCTACGACCTCAGATTCGCCCGGGTATCGCCCGATAAGGTCGGGGCGGCACACCGTTGGCTGGACTTTCTGCAACAGGCGAACGGGGAGCGGAAGTTCTTCGATGGCGCGGCGCTTGCGACGGTTTGCAATGATGTGGGGCGTTCGCTGGATGTATTTTCACCAGCGGATGTCGCACGTCGAATATTGATTTCATTACTGGGCAAATAAGATGTTCGACAAGCCGACACTCATTATTACTCATTCTTTCCCTTTATCAACAGAAGATTATCGAGGACGATTCATTGATGAGTTGTTGCTGCGTGGGGGAGATGCCGTGCCGGTGGTCGTTTTGACCCCTGACCCGAACGGTGCCGGGGTCGATGTGATCGGACCGGTGACGATACACCGTTTTCGGTGGCCGCATGGTTACTTGGCCGGAAGGAGGATATACAATCCGTTCGACCTGCTCGTTTTTCTTAGAATGTTGCTCATTTTTGTCATTAAGGCGACAAAAATTGTCAACGCGTATCAGATTCAACATGTTTTTGCCTGCTGGGCGATCCCCGGCGGGCTGGCTGCGTTTTTTGTCAGGGTGTTTACCGGAGTTCCCTATACGGTATGGGCCTTAGGGACAGATATAAGTAAATTTAAGAACATACCGATACTTCTGCGGGCCATTTTCCATTTTGCGACCGGAGTATATGCCAACAGCGAATTCCTGCGGGGAGAGATGCGCGGGTTGACCGGGCAACCGATCGATATCCTGCCGACGCGGAGTCGTTTGCCGGAGCCGGTGATGCCGCAGAACCCCATCGAGGTGCCGGAGAAAATGTTGGTGGTGGCGTTCGTCGGCCGGTTGGAACGGGTGAAGGGGATAGATATCTTTATTGACATAGCGCGTCAGGTGAAGAAAGAGCGGCCCGATATGCTGTTTGTGGTTTTTGGCGACGGCTCGCTCAAGGAATCGGTGACGGCGGCGGAAAAGGAGGGACTCGTGCGATGGGCGGGGCAGGTGAGTCCGGGCGAGTTGGCCTATTATGCCCGACGGATAGATGTGCTGTGCATCACCTCGCGTGAGGAGAGTATGCCGGTCGTGGTGTGGGAGTTCCGCGACTATTGTCGGATACTTTCCTTTAATGTTGGGGACGTGGCGCGACATGTCCCGTCCGATGCGATCATGGATGACGAAGAGGCATTGGTTCAACGATTAATGAAGATGCAAAAGAATCGTCAGTAGGTTCGCTTCTTTTCCCAGTCGAGCGCCGTGCGGCAGATGAATTCCAGCGAATCGTAGGCAGGTTCCCAGTTCCATGCGCGCCGAACTTTTGCATTGTTGGCGATGAGTTTAGCCGGATCGCCGGGGCGGCGGGGGCCTTCGACCACTTTAAAGTCGACGCCGCTTACCCGCTTCATGGCGTCAAGCACCTCCCGGACGCTATAGCCGTGGCCGTAGCCGCAGTTGAAGATGTCTGAGTTTCCGCCGTTATTCAGATGTTCCAGCGCCCTGATATGCAGTCCGGCCAGATCGGTGACGTGGATATAATCGCGGATGCCGGTGCCGTCGGGGGTGGGGAAGTCGGTGCCGAATATATTGACCTGCGGTCGTTTGCCCAGAGCCGCCTGCGCCGCCACTTTGATGAGGTGGGTTGCGTCGGGGAAACTCTGGCCGATCTTCCCGTCGGGGTCGGCGCCCGCCACATTGAAATAGCGCAGAATGACCGCCTTAAAGCGGTCCGGGAAAGCGCGGGTGGTATCGAGCAGTACCCGTTCGCTCATTAGTTTGCTCATGCCGTAGGGGTTGATGGGATCGAGGGCGCTGGTCTCCAAGACCACCCCATCGGCAGGTTCGCCATAAACGGCGGCCGTTGAGGAGAAAATGAATTTGCCGACGCCATATTTGATGCAGAGGCGGATCAGATTCGTCGTGTTGACGGTATTGTTCATATAATACTTGAGGGGATCGGAGACCGATTCGGGGACGACGATATGGGCGGCGAAATGGATGACGGCATCGAAGCGTCCGTTTTTGAATATTTCCTCCGTCTTTTCGCGATCGGCAAGGTCGGCCTTGATCAGATCGCCGTACAGGATGGCTGGGCGGTGACCGGTCGAAAGGTTGTCGAGGATGGTGATGGTGTGGTTGCCGATATCGCCAAGTAATTTAACGAGATGAGAGCCGATATAACCGGCGCCGCCGGTTACCAGTAATCGCATGGCTACCTCCTTGATCCGCACGATACCCTATCTCGAGGGAAAGCGGAAAGCAAGAAAAGATGAATTGAAGGAACATCTTTTGCTTAAATAATCTGTTGATTTATGAGTTCTATGACCATTTTGAGGAGTTGCACATGAAAGGGACGCGAGGGTTCACGTTGCTGGAGATCATGATGGTCATCCTAATCATGAGCATTATGGCGGCTATCGCAATGCCGATGTATGCCGACTATACCGCCAAGTCAAGGACCGCAGAGGTCCCTATGGTCCTGAAATCGTTAGGTCAGTCTCAGATCAGTTTTTATGAGGTCGCGGGACATTATGCTCGAGAACTTGCGACCTTGGGATGGAAGACAAATAATGACTTGGCCTCGCCGAATGAATCTTACGGGTCTTTTTATATATTCAGCGTTTCCGAAAATGGCGGTTGCGATCCAGGGGCTGGAGCGCTGCCGGTTCCCGACGGATTGGCGATGGCAACGGTCATCTCCGGTATACCGGTTCCGCCTGATCAACGGGCAATGTGCATGGGAGCGGACCTAGACTACAAAACAAATGAGCCGTGATCGTTCTTGATCAGTTCTCGGGCCGGCAGGCTTTATGGCAACTTCCACAATTTCTTTCCAAATAGTCCATATCTAGTTTTTTGACCCGTTCACACGGTAATCCCGACAGACAACCGACACAGACATCGATACGGTTCTGATCGCACTTTTCGCCTCCTTGGCCGGCAAGAAATTCTCCAAATCCTTGAAACGCTTGGGTTGCACAGCGTTTTCTGAAATCGCTGGAAAGTCCTTCGCGGCATTCGGCTACGCGGTCACAATATCCTCGTGCAACGGCCTTTGCGCTTAATTGCATCGCCGGGGGAATAGCTGTTTTTTTGACCTTCATGTTTTGCATCTGGTAGTAGGCAAAGACGGCGGCGGCGCCGGCGAGGAGGAGCATTGCAAGCGCCACTAGGAGGGTAGGAAACTTCTTTTTGACCTCTTCGGTGATGGTTTCTTCCTTTCCTTTTGCTCGCTCTTCGGCGGCATGGCGTTCTTCTTCCGTTTTTTCGGCAAGGTATTTCTTCAGATCGGGTGTTTCGGCCAGCGAAACGGCGGAGTTTCCGTTGTTGTCGGTCATCTGCAGGGATGCGTTGCGGCTGAGGAGCATTTCGATGATGTCGCGGTGGCCGAATCGTACCGCGATCATAAGCGCCGTGCGTCCTTCATTGTTCTTGGCGTTGATGTTATCTATCTTGGGAAGCATTTCGCGAACGATCTCGGTCGCCCCTTTGGCTGACGCCTGCATGAGCGGGGTATAGTTCGTTGCCGAAGCGATGTTGACATTGGCTCCCTTGGAAAGGAGATATTCGGTAACATCGAAATGGCAATTGCTGAGCGCCAGCATGAGCGGCGTGCGGCCGTCTTTTCCTTTTGCTTCGATATTTGCGCCGCACTCGACCAAGAGTTTCACGATATCCGAAGCGCCGAGCGATGCGGCGACCTGCAACGGCGTACGTTCTTCTTCATTGGTCGCGGCGAGGTTGGTTTTCTTTTCCAAAAAGCCGACAACGATATCGAGGTCTTTGCGTTGGATCGCCTCGAAGATATCCTTTGGCGCCGAAAAACTCTCATCAACCGTGGGGCTTAGAAGGGGCGCTTCTTCGACCGGGGTGATCGGTTCATTGTTTCCGCTGTCGGTGTTTGCGCCTTGCTTCGGAGAATCTTTAGGAAGGTCATCGGAGAAAAGAGGAATATCTTTTTCCTTGTTGTCGGGCATACAGCTCCCCCACAATAATAACGGCCATAACGATTATAATTTTACTTAAGGGGAAATCCAGAAATTTGTTGCAGGCGGGTCAGCAAAGGTCGGGGAATGACGGTTTGCGATGTCGCAGATCGGTGATTTTCTTTTTCCCTATCGGCGAGAGAGAGAAGATCATCTTGCGTTTGTCGTCGATACCGAGCGTGCGTTCTATCAGTTTTTTCCCTTCAAGGGTGCTCAGCACGCGAGACATGCGGGAAAGCGAAATCCCGAGCTCATGGGCTAGTTCGCCGCTGTTGCGGTGTTCTTTGTCGAGCGTGCAGAGCGTGAGCGCTTCGTTGATGGAGATGTTGAAGTCTTTTTTTAACACCACTTCGAAAGCATAAATAGCCCGGAACATTTCTTTTAACTTGCAAAGCTCCTTCATCATTCCTCCGAATATTTTGCAGTTCGAAGTCATTTGACACGAGCAACTATATTGAGGCGTTGCCTGCTTGTCAAGGAGAGTTCCAAAAACTTTTGAAAAAACGATGCGCTTATGCTAGAGTCGGCCGTCGTATGTCCGATTGAGGGGAAGGGATGCCGTTCAAAATTCGCCCGTTTATTTTTTTGGTATGTTTTTTAACCGCGCCGTTATGCCCCGCAACAGCGGCCGAAGAGGTCGTTGCGGGTTCGCCTTCCCTTCCGGAATTTCGGCATGTCTCGGCGGGTTATCAGCATTCCTGTGCGGTGGGCGTCGATCGCGCGCTCTATTGCTGGGGCAATAACGCGGCGGCACAGCTGGGTACGGCCGATCAGGAGGATCATTTTATCCCGACCGAGGCGATAGTTCCTTCCATGCGGTGGGAGCGGGTGAGCGCAGGACGGTTCCATAGTTGCGGTATCGCCGCAAAAGATGGCGAGCGCCGTCTTTACTGTTGGGGTAGCAACGGGAGCGGTCAGCTCGGCACGGGCGATGATCGATCGGGGCCGAAACCGCTGGAGGTCAAAGGCGCCTATACCGATTGGCTACAGGTCACCTCCGGCATATCGCATTCCTGCGCTATCAGGAGCGAGGGGGGCAGGAACGGTCTCTACTGCTGGGGAGAGAACAAGGCGGGGCAGGCGGGAGACCCGTCGTTCAATATTGTTCAGGTCCCGCGACCGCTGATGGGCAAACAGTACGGCTGGGTCTATGTCACCGGTGGTTTTTCTCATACCTGCGCCATCAGGGATGAGGAGGGAAAAAAGAAACTTTACTGTTGGGGCGCCAACAGCGACGGGCAATTGGGTCTTGGTGTTGTCGATAGGGCACATGCCGAACCGGCCGAGGTGAGCGGTGGTTTCGACGACTGGACGGCGGTGTCGGGCGGCTACTATCACACGTGCGGGATCCGTGATGAAGGCGGTTCCCGGAAGCTCTACTGTTGGGGAAACGGCGGGACGGGGCAACGCGGCGACGAGGGATCGGGCAAGAAGTTGACCCCGGTGTCCCTTGCCGGGACAAACGATTCTTGGCGCGCGCTGGCGGCGGGATCGAATCATACCTGCGCTATCCGTGACGAAGGAACCGAACGGATGCTCTACTGTTGGGGTGACAACCGGTACGGTCAACTCGGTGCGGGAGGGATGGATCGATCGAATAAGCCGGTGAAGCTGCAAAGCTCTTACAGTGACTGGTCCCAGATGTCGGCGGGAGAGACCCATACCTGCGCGGTCCGCGACAACGGAGGCCGCCATCAGCTCTTCTGTTGGGGCCGTAATCAATATGGTCAGTTGGGCGACGGGAGCGATGAGAGCCGTTTCGCGCCGATAGAGGTGACCGGGAAACCGTCGAAGAAATATAATCAGGGCGGCGGCAATTAAAGACCGCGCCGCATACAGGAGGATCGCATGAAACACCCCATCGAACCCATTATCGATCTTTTCGGCTTTCTCGACGAGAGTCCGACCATGTTCCACGCGACCGAAGCGATAGTCCGGCGGCTTGAAGCGGGCGGCTTCGAGCGGCTGGGCGAAGGCGATGAGTGGACGCTGAAGAGCGGCAAGGGTTACTTCGTCGTACGCAACGATTCGGCGGTCATCGCGTTCCGCGTCGGCCGGAAGAATCCGTGGCAGAGTGGCTTCATGATGGCGGGCGCCCACACCGACAGCCCGCTGCTCAAGATAAAGCCCGAGGCCGAGAGCATGGGCAAGAATGTCGTCCGTGTCGCTACCGAGATCTACGGCGGCCCGATAGTCTCGACCTGGCTCGACCGCAACCTCGCCGTCGCCGGACGGGTGATGGTGAAGGGGAAAGGCGGTTGGGAGGCGCGGACCGTGGATACCGAACGGGCGGTCGCCATCGTTCCCAATCTGGCAATACACATGAACCGCGAGGTCAACAAGGGGTTCGAATACAATCCGCAGAACCATCTGCAGGCGGTGCTGTGCGCCGATGCGAAGGGGGGCGACGGCTGGCAGGTGCTCAAGGGGCTGGTCGCCGAGGCGATCGATGTGCCGGTGACGGCGGTCGGCGAGATGGACCTCTATCTCTACGATCCTCAGCCGGCGGTGCGGTTCGGCCGCGACGACGAACTCTATTCATCGGGCCGTATCGACAACCTCGCCTCGTGTCATGCGATACTCGCCGCGTTCCTCGACGCTAAGCCGGGCGACGCGACGGCGGTGGCGCTGTTCTACGACAACGAGGAGATCGGTTCACGCACGCCGATGGGGGCCGACAGCGGCTTCACCGCGACGGTGCTCGAACGGATCGTCATGGCGCACGACGCCGGCCGCGAGGAGTTCCACCGGGCGCTGGCCAAGTCGTTCCTCGTTTCCTGCGACGCGGCCCACGCGCTGCATCCCAATTTCCCCGAAAAGCACGATCCGGCCTATGCGCCGCTCATGAACGGCGGCCCGGTCATCAAGGTGAGCGCCGGCTTCAAATATGCGACGACCGCCGTCACGGCCGAGAGATTCCGTGAACTGTGCCGCCGCGCCGGAGTGCCGTGCCAGAAGATCGCGAACCGCTCCGATGTCCCGTCGGGGAGCACCATCGGTCCGATGACCACTGCGCTCCTGTCGGTGCCGGGCGTCGATGTGGGGGTGCCGATGTGGGCGATGCACAGCGTCCGCGAAACGGCCGGGACGCGCGATCACCTGTCGATCATCTCTGCGCTGAAGGAATTGTACCGCTAGCTATCAGTCCTTGTTCCGCACGCAGATCGTGCGGATGCCGTTCGCGTTGACATCCTTGGCCATATCGGGCCGGATGATGCCGTATTTGAATTCCGCCAGCCACACTTTCGAGATATCCTTCGCATTGGTGGTGGAACTCCAGAAATAATCTTCGTCTATCGTCGGGAAAGTGGTGACATGCTCCGGTTGGGCGCCGTAGGTGATGAGGCTCTCCAATTCGTTGATATCGGGGAGCCGCCAGTCGCTTTTCTGAGCGTGGTTGAGTGAGGTGCAATGACTCAGTGCGTCGGCCCAGAGGCGTTCGTCGTAGTCGAAGGCCATCTGCCAGACCAGTCCGGTCAGAGTGTCCTCAATGACGGTATCGGTACCGACGGTCGTTTCGGCCCAGCGCTGTATCGGCCGCGCCGCCAGGTAATTCCACGGCGCGCTGACACAGCGGACCAGGTGGAGCGTTTGGCCGGGGTCCGAATAGGACATGCCGTCGCCCGAGAAATCGACGTAATAATAGTTGTAGCCGTGCTCCGTGCCGGTCCAGAAACTGTCGGCGGGTGTCGCGGGGAAGTAGAAACCGTCTATCAGCGCCTCGGTCGATTGGGCGTCGAAGGAGAGGAGGCTCAGCAGTTCCTGACGCGTCGGGAGCCGCCAATCGGTGCGGTCGCCGTAGTTGCTGCCGGCCAGACCGGCGCAGTAGGCGTTGGCGTCGCTCCACGAGCGGGCGGTGCCGTCCAGCGTCTTCTGCCAGGTCAGTTTGGTCTGGTTGTCGTCGATGAGCGTCTGGCTCGAGGCGGCCCGGCTCTGGAACTCGCGGCCGCCGCCCGAGTAATTGCCGTCCTGTCCGTAAAATTGTCCCCCTTCCGACGGGCAAGTGACCGATCCGGTAAGGTTGTAGCAGGCGGTCTGGCTGGTATCGATGATGAACCAGCAAATTTCGCCCTCATTGCAGGCGTTCTCGGGGAGGTTGTCGACATCGGGCGTTACGGTGTCGTCGTCGGTCGTGGTAGCATCGTCGTCGGGAATGGCAACGTTGTCGTCGGCTGTGGCGACGTCGTCGTCGGGAATGGCGGTATCATCGGTCGCCGCATCGTCCGACTGATCCGACTGGTCGGTTTGATCTGTCTGGTCTGTCTGATCCGACTGATCGTCGGATTGCCCATTATCGCTGTCGCCGCCGTACTCCTTCAGGGTAAAATCGCTGCACCCGAAGAGGAACGCGGCGAAGAGCATGACGAAAAGATAACGGTCCATCTACCACCTCCACCCGAGCGAGAGATAGGCGCCGTTATAGGTCGGCAGTACCAGCGCGGTCGGCGTCGCCGGGTCTTCCGGCTCGTAGAGGGCGTCGAAGAGCATGAGCCCGACGCCGGTAGCGAGCGCCAGCGACCCGACGGTGTAGCCCGCTATCGAAAGGCCGCGCCACAGTTCGAACGACTTCTTGTCGGACGCCGCGCCGACGAGCGCGTAGCGGTCGTTCGCCTCGTTCATCTGCCACTGTGATATCCCGCCGAATATCACGATGGCCGCGCCGGTGCCGATGAGCGACCAGCCGAAGGCCGACAGCGTTCGGACCTCGTATTCATTGGGAGGCAGTTCGTCGCTGGGGTAGGCGCCGGGAGTGGTCGCGGGGCCTTCGTAGGTCGGTTCATTCTGCGACGGTGCGGCGGGAGCCGGTCTGCCGAAGAGTTCAGCGACCGCCGGGGTGATCGCTTCGACCAGCAGGTTGAGGTTGCCTTTCACCTTCCGTTCCGACCGGCCGAGGACCGAGACGCTCCGCACATTGAGCCGCTGAAGCGACAGCACCCAGTAATCGCCGAGTTTCGACAGAGTGCCGGTGACCGATTCGGGGGCGCCCAGCGCCGCGCCGATCTCGGCGACGCAGGCGGTATCTTCAGCGCCGCAGGAGAGTTTCTTCTCCTCGCCGACCATGAGCGCCTTCATGTCGGTCTCGCCGATGGTCTGCCTGCCCGATACCTGTCCGACCGCCGTGGTCACCATCGCACTTATCGCGTCGGCCTCTTTTTCAGAGACCCCCGTTTTCGGCTCGAGCCGCCACACGACGATGGCGTCGCTGCCCGCCGCCGCGAGCAACAAGGGCAGGAGAAGGAGCAAAAGAAAGAAAAAACGCATACGAACCTCCGCAAAAGACGATGCAGTATAGCAGAAGGGATGCGGCGAGTCTAGAAATAGAGACGCATCGTGGTGTAGACGGTGTAGGGGTAGAGCCCGAACTCGGAACGGGGAACAGGATAGATGAACCCCATGAAGTCGCCCTGTCGTGCCGTCACTCCCGCGCCGATCGAGGCGCCGACATCCCAGAACAGGTCGTCGGCCACGCTGTATTCAAGGCGCGGCGACAGCAGGAGCGAGCCGTCGGTCAGATTGATGAGGGTCTGGAGCGATCCGTTGAGGAGCGGCACGATCTCCCACGTGAAGCCGACCGCGAGATAATGCTGTCCGAGCAGATAGACGCCGCTGTCGCTATAGGCTTTCTCTCCCGTGCCCGGCCATATGTTCTCCAAATACTGCGAGGGGCGAAGTGTACCGACCAGAGAAAAATGATATTCACCGAAAAGAACGAGGTTCGCTTCGGCGAAGTTATAGTCGGCGCCGACCGAAAGGCGGAAGTCGTCGTTGCCGTTGATGTCGCCGTGTATGCCGGGAGACATCCGTTCGCTTTCCTTGAAGATAGTGTCGGCGGTGTAGGCCGCTTCCAGCCACACTCCCGCGCCGCCGATGGCCCGTTCTATCGAGAGCCCGGAGAGCAGGTTGTACTGATATTCGACCAGCATCAGCGAGATGTCGGTCTCCCAGAGGGCGAACTTGGCCCTCACGAAGGCGGCGCTTTTGGAGAACCGGCCATCGGGGCCGAAGACATACCCAGCGTCGAGTTCGTTCATCTCGCCGAGGGGGAATTTCACCCGCACCGCATCGACGCCCACCTTTTCCTCGCGATTGATATCCTGAAACGAGAGCGGCGCAAAGACATCGGTCGGGTTGATGAACTTCGCCGCGCCGAACGATATCGCCTGCCGCCCTGCATAGATATCCATGAAGGGGAGTGAAAAGGTGACGGTGAGCCGGTCGAGCGAGTGGGGGAAGGCGACCTGACCGGCGGGGCTGGTGTAGAGGGTATCGAGGAGGTCGGTGATGCGATAGTCGTTCAGCGACGGCGCAAAAAGACCCGTCAGGGCGTTGCCGCCCATCTGTGACACCGTCGGCGACACCTGCCACGCCGTCTCTGCCGAGAACCAATCTATCGGTTTGTAGAACAGACGCAGGCGGAGCGTCTGCTGGACCGTACCCTGCGGCTCGTAGGCGGCGACGTCGGGCGGCGTCACATTATCCTGCATGCCGGTGACGCCCAGATACTGCTTGCCCCAGCCCGAGAGCGTCAGACCGTCGGCGAGTTCGACCGCGCCGAGCGTGGCGGCGAAGAGCGGTATGAGGGCGATAAGCGTCCGCATCAGCCGCGCACCTCGTCGGAGAATATCCGGCCGTCGCGCAGGGTGATGAGCCGCCGCGCGTGTTCCATGATCATCTGGTCGTGGGTCGAGAAGAGGAAGGTGACGCCGTGTTTCGCGTTCATCTCCTCCATCATGTCGAGGAGGTCATGTCCCGTCTTCGAATCGAGGTTGGCGGTCGGTTCATCGGCGAGGATGATGGCGGGCTTCGCGACCATGGCGCGCGCCACCGCCACCCGCTGCTGCTGACCGCCCGAGAGGTGTATCGGCAGGCGCTTCTGCATCCCGTCGAGCCCCACCTCGGCAAGTATCTTCGCCACCCGCTCGCGCCGCTCATTCTTCGGCACCCCCTGCAGGAGCATCACATATTCGATGTTCTCCTCGACGGTGAGGACCGGGATGAGGTTGTAGCTCTGGAAGATGAACCCGATGTGGTCGCGTCGGAAGTCGGACAGGTCGGAGGCGCTCATCGCGGTCATCGCCCGGCCGCCGAGTTCCACCGTGCCGCCGTCGGGCTTGTCCAGACCGCTCACGATGTTGAGGAGCGTCGATTTGCCGCTTCCCGACGGGCCGGCAAGGGCGCTGAATTCGCCCTTTGCGATGGTGAGCGAGACCTCTTTCAAGGCATCGACCGTCACCTCGCCGGTGCGGTATATCTTCGATACCTTGTCGATGCGGATGACATTTTCCATCGTATGCTCCGTCATGTTAAAGTCCTCGTTTCATCGCTTTGGCGGGGGTGAGCCGCGCCGCATAGATCGCCGGGTAGAGGCCGACGAGGCAGGTAAAAACGAACAGCAGGAACGGGTAGAGGGTGAACTGCGTCAGGGTGAGCACCGGGCGGATCGGTTCGCGCAGGGCCACGATGAACTCGGCGTCGCTGTAATCGATGCCGTAGTGCAGGAGCAGTCCGTTGACGATAAGCGCGACGACGCTCCCCATCACGATGGCGATGAGCGCCAGTCCGCCCGCCTCCATGACCATCAGTTGCGCCGCCTGCCGCGGCCGCGTACCGATGGCCCGCATGACGCCGAATTCGAACATCCGTTCGTAGAGCGACATGAAGAGGGTGTTCACGATGCCGAACGAGACGAGCCCGAACAGGATGATCCCGACGAGAAAAAGGCTGAAATCGGTCATCGAGCGCATCATGGCCAGTTCCGACACCAGTCCGGTCCACGACAGCGCCTCGTTGCCGCCCGCCGACAACTCGGTCCACAGCGGCAGGGCCGTATCCTCGCTTTTGAGTTTGTCGTGGAACAGGAACGCTATCTCGTGCAGGCCGCCCTCCAGTTTCAGCATCTCCTGCGCCCGTTTGAGCGGGATGAAGGCCATCCCGCCGTCCATCTGGCGCGACCCGAAGCGGAAGATGCCGCCGACGCGGAAGAGTTCCTGCGACAGTTCGCCGGTGTGGGCCTGCGCCACCGTCACCACCACCTTGTCGCCGAGACCCACCTCCAGCAGATCGGCCAGTTTGTCGCCGATCAGTATCTTCGGCTCGTCGGCCGCGGCGAGATAGTCGCCCGACACGAGCAGGTCGTCTATCTGCGAAAGGTCGCGTTCGTAGGTCGGGTCGATGCCGTAAAGCATCACTGACTGGACATTGGCGGGGCTGGTGACCATCCCGAACGAGGCGGTGCGCGGAGATGCCTGCCGGATGAGCGGGTCGTTTTTCATCTTTTCGAAGAGCGCCGGGCCGTCGGCGATGGTCAGTTCGACCTCAAGGGTCTTGCGGAAACCGTCGCGGTGTACCTGTCCTTCGCCGAGGAACGACCGCGTCGCCGAGGCTATCATGTTGTCGATGGTGCCGATGGTGATGGCGTCGGTCGTTATCATCGCGGCGAGCCCGAGCCCGATCATGAGACCGGCAAGGAGCGTCCGCCGTTTGTTGCGGAAGAGGTTGCGCCACGCGAGTTTGAAAAATAGCGTCATGACGGCCTCCTACAGCGACCGCAGGGCGTCGACCGGTTTGATCCGGGCGGCGCGCAGGGCGGGGATCATCGAGACCAGTAGCGCGGTAAGGAATATGATGAGGAACGGCTTGTAGTAGGCGGCGGGGGTGATGTCGGCCGTGAGGGTGGTCAGCGAATAGCCGGCGACCGTCACCGGTTCGGGGTAGGTGACGCCGATGGCGGCGAAGTACCACAGCGCGAACGAGGCGAGGAACGCGCCGAGGAGCGATGAGAGGAGCGCCAGCATCCCCGTTTCGATGACGATAAGCGAAAAAAGCCGCCGGGGGCTCGTCCCGATGGCCGCCATCACGCCGTATTCGCGGGTCCGCTCCAAGACCGCCATGAGGACGGTGTTGAGTACGCCCACCGCGACGATGAGGAGGACGATGAGCATCTGGATGTCGCCCCCCTTCTTGTCGGCCTGCATGGTGCGGTAGAACTCCGGCTCGACCTCCATCCACGATTCGGCCGACAGGTCGCGGAACCCCGCCGCCGCGATCGCCGCGCCGACCCGCCCGGTCGCCGGTTCGACCTTTTTGCGGTCGTGGTAGAGGAGGGCGATCTCGTGGACCTTTCCGTCGAGCGTCAGATAGTCCTGCGCGTCGGCGATATGGAGATAGACGCGGTTCTGTTCCGACGCGTCCTTCGCGTCGCCGAGTATGCCGGCGACGGTGAACAGGTCGTTGGCGACCGATCCGTCGGCCCCCTGCGAGATGAGGGTGAGTTCGCTTCCCACCGGTGCTTTGAGGACATCGGCGACATTACGGCCGATAAGCGCCTGTTTGGCGGCGGCGGCCGGCAGGAAAGCGCCGTCGCGCACCTTGTTGGCGAGCCGGGTGACCGCCCGTTCGCGCTCCGGGTCTATCCCGATGAGTTCGATGCCGGTGGTTTTCATCCCGACGAAGGCGAGCGCCGCCGAACGAATGCGCGGCGTCACGGCGGCGACGGCGGGCTCCTTGGCGAGCGTCGCGTAGAGTTCCGGGGTGTCGGCGAAGTTCTTGTAGAGCGACGGCCGGTCGAGGTAGCCTTTGCGGTGTATCTGGGCGTGGCCGGTGTGGTCGCGGGTGATGATCTCGACCATCGTTCCCCACGATCCTTCCAGCGTGCCGACCGTCAGGGCGAAGAGGATGAAGCCGATGACCATCGTGAGTCCGGTCAGCAGGCTGCGCCGCCGCTGGCGCAGGAGATTGCGGAACGCCATTTTGAATATCAGCATGGCTACCTCTGTTTCTGCAGGTTGCGCAGGGTAAAGGTGTCGGGGTCGAGTTTCACATCGAACTGGATATCCTTATAGATGATGGTGGTCTTGTTGCCCGACTTGGTGAGCGACCGCAGTTCCATCACCGCCGGTATCTTCTTGCCGCCGAGCACCTTGACGTCGCTGAAGGTCATCAGCCGCACCTTGGTCCCTTTCTCGTCGTAGAATTCCTGCGCCACCGGCAACAGATCGCTTTTGTTCGCGACCACCACGATGCGTCCCCAGACGGTCGCGGTCTTTTCCTTCGGCGTCAGTTCGATGTAGTATTTGGCCGCGTCGGGACCGGCGATGAGTTTGTAGGTGTAGTCGTCCATCAGCGTCGATTCCTTCACCAGATCGTCGTTGGTGAAGTCGCTCCCCATCCACGAACCCATCATCATCGAGGGCGGTATCTGCATGACCTTGTTGATCTTCGGGAAGTAGTTCCACATCTTGGTGTCGATCTTGAGCGTCCCGATCCCGGCGTCCTTTTTCGGCTCCAGTATCGTGATGAAGGTCTTCTTCATCCCCTCGGTCCACGCCTTCATCCGCATCGTCCGTTTCCAGTCGGCGGTCTCTATCTGCATCTCCATCTCGGCGTAACTGGTCTTCGAGCGGTAGAGTTCGTCGCTCTTCTTGACGATCTCCTCGACCGTCGGTTCGGCGGCGAAAAGGAGCGGCGTGATGCAGAAACAAAGGAGCGCGGCGAGTTTTTTCATGGCGTTCTCCGTTCGATGTTCTTTTCGACATAGTCGGTGAGGAGCGTCGCGGTCATGTCCCACATGGCGCGGTAACGGTCGACCTCGCGGTCGAAGTGGAGGAGGCTTTCCATCCCCTCGATGAAGGTGAGCACCGCGAGCACCGCGTTGTCGCGGACCGCGGCGGGCAGACGGCCGCCGGACAGTTCTTCGAGTCTGACGCCGAGCGCCGTGCGGAAGGTCATGTGCCGCTCGACCAGCGCCGCGAGGAGTTGCTGGTCGCCGTATATCTCTTCGGCGAAGGCGAGGAACCGTTCGCGGATGTTCATGTGTTCGAGCGTTTCGTCGATGGCGCTCTGGCCGGTGCGGCGGAAGAAGTCGCCCACGCCGGTGAACGACTGGTGTTCCATCTCGCCGAAGTAGTGTTCCATGAACGAGAGCATCACCTCGCGGACGATCTCGTGGGTGTCCTTGAAGTGGTGGTAAAGGCTCCCTTTGCCGATGCCCGCTTTCTCGCAGATGGCGCGGGTGGTGAGGCCGGGGCGGCCCTCTTCGATGATGATGGCGGCGGCGGTGTCAATGATGCGTTGCCGCGTCTGGCAGCCCTTCACATGTTGTCCGTTACCGCATTTCTCAACTGGTTCGGTCATCGCTTCCTCCGTCTTGACCGGGCGCCCGGTCCAGTACTTTTAGCAGAGGTGAAAACGGAAGTCAAGAGAATTCTAAGTGCCCTTCAGAAATTGACTTTAATTTACCGAGAGAATAAAGTGCTTTTGTATTTTTGATGCCTTTTCTTTTGAACGAGTCAAACATGGAGGCTGCCATGGTTAGCAAGTCAGATTCTCTAAGAGATTTGTCAGAAATCATTCGTGGTGGCCTTGCGTCATATCCCAAAGAAGGGTTGAAGGAAGCCATGTCAGCATTGTTTGGTGATAGGTACCAGAAACGAGACCTTGTCCCAACGATGCTTCGCGATGCCTATGGACTTGCTAATGAGGAGGATAAATCTGGTGTCCCGTATGCCGGGTTCGTCAACCCCAATAACCCACCGAGCGGTCCTTATGGTGGAACAAGTCTCGTGTGGTTTCCATCCAGTGATTCTGGTACGCTCATCGGCTTTGGTGTTGGCACGCGAGGGCTGGCACCAGATGAGGGAATACTCATGCGACCGGGACACCGACGTCGAATCGTCGCATTAAGACGTTATTTGTCCCGACTGGGGGTTGAAGCTTGGACAAAGCCTGATCCTGCCGCGCTTGGGGTTGTGGTTCCCAAGAGTGTGCGCGAGCGATTCCCTGGTTTTGACAAGGTGTTTCAACGTTACGGCAGTGAAATGTACTGTAATGCAGTGGTGCCAAGAGACGATGCGGAGAAGGCGCGTAAAGTTTTACAGGCTTTCCTTGACCTGTACGCTCTTGAACGAAATTGGCAGGTGTTAAAAACCTTTGAGCGTGAATTTGAAAATCTCCATGAGGATCTGCGGGCAAACCTTTTTATTGCTCCTAGTGCTGATGTTGTATTCGAACGTCTTCAACAACGACGATTTGTCATTTTGCAAGGCCCTCCAGGAACAGGAAAGACACGTCTTGCAGGAGAAGTTCTCGAACACTTTTTCAAAGGGCGGGGCATGACGGTGCAGTTTCATCCCGCAGTTACATACGAAGACTTTGTAATAGGTCTCTCTCCCAATGAAAAAGCCGGATCCTTGCAATTCCACGTTCGCAGAGGTTGGCTCCTCGAGGCAATTGCTAAAGCGAAGGATGCTCCTTACTTGTTGGTTGTCGATGAGGTAAATCGAGCAGACCTGGGAAAAGTACTCGGAGAAGCGATATATCTTTTTGAGGCTGGCGAGGTCGGCGGGAGTCACGCTAGGAAAATTCGTTTACCGCATCCCATAGATGATATTTCTGAACTGAGCATCCCGGAGAATTTTTATCTGCTAGCAACAATGAACACAGCTGACAGAAGTATCCAGAACCTTGATCTTGCCATTCGTCGCAGATTTGCGTTCATGAATATTCCTCCAAGTCGTACTGTGGTTGCCGAAAATGCACCTGACATCGCGACAAAATACTTTGATAGATTAGCTGAGGTGTTCATTGAACATGCTCCCGTGGATAGTCTTGATTTAATGCCTGGCCATGCTTATTTTCTTGCGAAAGATGAGAATGAATTGAAGTCGCGTTTTAGGCACGAGCTAATACCTCTCATTGACGAATATCTGCGACAGGGATTCCTGGGAGCTGCGTCCAGTGAGTTATATGCCGTCCGAGATGCGCTCGAAGATTGGATCCAGTGACACAATGCCCAATATGGCGAGACACAATCCTATCCGAAAGAATCGACGGCATGAGTTTCGTTCGCCAGAGCAAAAAACTCTCTTCGACGGTACGGACCACGGTCATCCAATAATTATTTCGGCCGATTGTTTTGCGCCCAAGCAACAGGGTGGAGGATGGGGTGTCTTTGCTGAAGCCTTCCTTCGAGCAAATGAGCTTGCATTCAAACATCTAGAAATTCGACCCGAGGTGGGCGTTGGCTCGCAAGGCACTATTATACGCCTTTTCCCTGGTGGCCGGGCCGGGGCAATGCCATTACGTTCGGCGCAAACCCAACAGGTAGTCGCGGGTCTTGTTGTCAAACCACGCTTTGGCTGGAGTGGAGTGGGAAAGATTCTCGACGAGATTGGTTGGCATGCCTCTCTTGAGTTTGCTGACCTGCCAATGGTGCCGGGAAGTGGCCGAGAGGTTCCTCCATGGGTCATCGCCGGACCTGTCATCTCTCGGCTTGCCGCATTACTCGCCCAAGTTCGTCGTGGATACCGAGAGACACATGAGATGCTTACGAAGCCACGAGGGAAGATTATCTGGAATGAATATATTGCGGGGCCCCTCCGCACTGGCATGTGGCATCGCCTTCCGTGTACTTTCCCCGAACTATCCAACGACCCTCAATTGCGCTCGATGGTGAAGTGGTGTCTTGAGCGACTCCGTCGGGAGCTCCTCGATATTGGTGGTAATGATAAAACAGCCGCTACTTTAGCAATGACCGCCGATAGACTTATCGAACTGTTACGCGATGTTTCCCCGCGAATGCCACGGAAGACGGAGATCGAACAGCGTATGGGCGGCAGTTACCTTGAACATGAAGCTATAAGGCGAGGTGTTGAGGCGATTGGATGGACTGTCGATGAACGAGGTCTTGGTGGTGGCCGCGAACTTGATGGACTCGCATGGCATTTGCCACTTTCTGAGCTCTGGGAGTCCTACGTAGAAACAATTGTTCGCCGAGAAGCAGCGTTAGTGGGGGCTGATGTCCGGTGCGGTCGCAAGTTAGAAACAGTATTCCCGATACGTTGGACAGATCCAAGTTTGCGGGGAATGTCACATCTCGTCCCAGACTTCGTGGTTTGGCATCGCAATCAGGTTAAAATTATTGATGCAAAATATAAGGCTCATTTTTCCGAGTTAGATGAATCGGGTTGGCTTAAAATGGCTGAAGACAGTCGTGATGCTCACCGGTCTGATTTTCATCAAGTGTTAGCTTACGCAGCACTCTTCGATGCCAGACAGACGACAGTTACTCTCGTCTATCCTCTTCGTCGTTCGACCTATGAGGCTCTGTCAGCGCGCAATCGCGACATTGTTTGCGCTGATCTAAGTTTTGCTGGAAGAACTATTCAAGCCGAACTTCGCGGGATTCCGTTTGGTGACGTTTGATAGAACACCATCGGCTCGACACAATATTGCTTTAAGTTACAGAATGTCTCTTGCTTCCACTTGCCTTTTCCAGCCGTTGCGCTAGAGTTCTTTTGTTTTTTTGTGAGATAAATTAAGGAGGTTTTCTGCAATGGACATTCCTCGGATATTCACCATCACCGAAAGCGCCCACCGCATCCATAACCCCTTCACCCCCGACAAATACGCCACCCTCGGCGCCGCCCTGCGCATGGAAAAGGGGACCCGCATACTCGACCTCGGCAGTGGTTCGGGCGAGATGCTGTGCACCTGGGCGCGCGACCACGGTATCACCGGCACCGGCGTCGATCTGAGCCCTCTCTTCACCGAGCAGGCGAAACTCCGCGCGGTGGAACTCGGCGTCGCCGATAAAGTGAAATTCATCCACGCCGACGCGGCGGGCTATGTCTCCGCCGAGAAGGTCGGCGTGGCGGCCTGTATCGGCGCCACCTGGATCGGCGGCGGGGTCGCCGGCACCATCGAACTGCTGGCGCGGAGCCTGCGCCCCGGCGGGATCATCCTCATCGGCGAGCCCTACTGGCGGCAGTTGCCGCCGACCGAAGAGGTCGCCAAGGGATGTGAAGGCTGTGCCATCGCCGACTTTTTGATACTGCCGGAACTGATCGCGTCGTTCGGTCGCCTCGGGTACGATGTCGTCGAGATGGTATTGGCCGATCAGCACGGCTGGGACCGGTACGAGGCGGCAAAATGGCTCACCATGCGCCGGTGGCTCGACACCAATCCCGGCGACGAGATGGCCAAAGAGGTCCGGGACAAACTCACCGCGGATCCCGCGCTTTACGCCGCCTACACCCGTGAATACCTCGGCTGGGGCGTCTTCGCGCTGATGAAACGGTGATGTCCGCCGACTTGCATTTCTCCGCCATTACGCTACAGTACCCCTGTCTTTTTTCATGGAGGAGACGATGAAGAGACTCACGGTGTTCATAGCGCTCGTCGCGGCGTTCGTACTGAGTTCCTGCGGCTTCAACACGATGCAGCAGCAGGAAGAGGAGGTCTTCAAGGCGTGGGGCGATCTCGAAAGCGCGCTTCAGCGGCGCGCCGACCTTGTGCCGAACCTCGTCAATGTCGTCAAAGGTTACGCGGCCCACGAAGCGCAGACGCTCGAGAAGATCGTCGAACTGCGCGGTCAGGTCGCCGGGGCGAGCCTGCGCGGCACCACCATCAACGACGGTCCGGCGTTGGCGAAATATGCCCAGGCGCAGAACGAACTGTCGGCGGGACTCGGCCGGTTGCTGGTCATCGCCGAACAGTACCCCGACCTCAAGGCCAACGAGAACTTCCGCGACCTGCAGAGTCAGCTCGAAGGGACCGAGAACCGCATCAATGTCGCGCGGACCCGTTACAACGAGGCGGTGAGCACCTTCAACGGTTCGATCCGCGGCTTCCCGAACAATATCATCAACGGGTGGCTGTTGCACCTCGAGAAGAAAGAATATTTCAAGGCCGACGAGAAGGCGAAGGAAGTGCCCAAGGTGCAGTTCTAGCCGATGCGGGCACTGATTCTCCTCATACCGTTCCTCTGCACGACCCTTTTTGCGCTCGATGTGCCGACGCTCGACGGGCGGGTCACCGACCGGGCCGGTATCCTGTCGGCCGACGCAAAGTGGCGGATAGAGGCGAAACTCGCGGCGCTCGAGACGAGCGATTCGACGCAGATCGCGGTACTCACGGTACCGACGCTCGAGGGCGACAGCATCGAAGATTTCTCGATGCGGGTCGCCGAAGGGTGGCGGCTGGGGCAGAAGCGGATAGACAACGGCGCTCTGCTGGTCATCGCCAAGGAGGACCGCAAGCTCCGCATCGAGGTGGGCTACGGGCTGGAGGGGAAACTGACCGACGCGCTGTCGGGACGCATCATCCGGCAGGTCATCGTGCCGCGTTTCCGCGATAACGACTTCGCGGGGGGCGTCGAGGCGGGTGTCGATGCGATGATCGCCGCGACGAAAGGCGAATTCAAGGCGGAGGAAAAAAAAGAAAAACCAATTTCGGTATTAGCGATCATTTTCTGGATACTATTCTTGGGGATATATGTATTCGCGTTTCATATTCACCGCACGGTACCCTATTCTGTGTTTAAAAGAAGCAGTCGTGGTTGGCGTTCCCGTGGTGGTGGCGGCGGGTTCGGCGGATTCGGTGGGGGTGGCTTCGGCGGCGGCTCTTCAGGCGGCGGATTTTCGGGGGGCGGCGGCGGCTTCGGCGGCGGCGGCTCTTCAGGGGGGTGGTGATATGCGCGATCTGACAAAGAAATTCCTCACCGCCCACGAAGAGGAGCGGATCCGCTGTACCGTCAAGGAGATGGAGCGGCGTACTTCGGGCGAACTGGTCCCGCTCATCGTTCCCGAGAGTGGCGGTTACGGGGCGCACGAACTGATCGGGTCGTTCCTCATCGCGATGCCGGTCGCTATCGTCGCGGCCTACGGTGCGAACCGCCTCTTCTACCACCAGCACGATACGCTGGCGCTTTTCCTTGTCGCCCTCGTACCGCTCCTCGGGGCGGCCTACGCGCTCATATCGTTCTGCCCGACACTCAAACGGTTCTTCATACCCGACGCCGCGATGGAGGAAGAGGTCCGCGAAACGGCGGCGGCCGCATTTTTCGCCCATGGCCTCCACAAAACGCGCGACGAGAGCGGCATCCTGCTCTACATATCGGTCTTCGAACGGCGCGTCCGGATACTGGCCGACCGCGGCATCAACGAAAAACTGCCCGACGGCACGTGGGACGAGATCGTCGCCGACCTGACACGCGGCATCAAAGAAAAGAAGCGTGGCGAGGCGATCTGCACCGCGGTGCGCCGGATCGGTGAACTGCTGGTGGCGCACTGCCCCGCCTACCGTGAACATGCCAACGAGCTCCCCGATCTGGTGGTGGAAAAAGGGGAAAATACCGAATCGTAGGGGCGCGCCGACGGCACGCCCGGTATTTTCAAATCCCGTCAAGGTCCCTTTGACAAGGGACCGGAAGGATGTTCAGCCTATTCAGGGCGTCCCGTTGGGAACGCCCCTACAATGCGGTGGGGTTATTTTTCTTGCGGCGTGGTTGAGACGCCGTTCTGCTTTTCTATGACATCGACGATGGCGCGGAATTCCGCGAGAAGTCGGTTGAAATCGTCGGTGGTGAACCGTTCGTCGGCATATTTAAAACGGTCGGCCTCCTTGAGCAGGGATACCACCTGTTCCGCCGTCGCGGTGGGCAGGTCGGTATTTTTGAGCGCTTTTTTGACCTCGCTGGTGGTCATCTCGAGGAACGGGCGGTGCTTCGCCAATTCCAGATAGTGCCGCACACCGGCGGTCACGGTGTCGGCGAACTTCTCGTATTCCATGTCGCGCAGTTCCTGTTCGGCGCGCCGATAGTATTCCATGACCAGTTGGTAGGGTGTTTTCTGCGCCACGGCGATGAGCGATTCCTTGCGGCGCCGTTTCGATAGCCGCCAGAAGAGGTAGAAGAGCGCCGCGATGATGATGAGACCGCCGAGTATCCAGAGGAGCGTGTAGTCGGGTTCGTAGGCCTTGACCGGCGGTTTGATGTCGCGCAGCTGCGTGTCGCTCTCGGCGGTGTTGGGTTTCACCGTCAGCTCGACCGGCAGGATGCCGTATTCGGTCCCGTCGACGCGCAGGGTGATGGGCGGGGTCTTGAGCGTTCCCGGTTCGAGCGCCGAGAGGGTGAGCCGTATCTGTTCGCCCGCCGGTTCGGTCTTGACGAGCGCGAAGTTTGCGTCATCGGACTTAGGGAAGGCCGAGAGTTCTTTCCCCGGCTTCACCGGGACGGTGAGCACCACCGGTTCGCCGAAGAAGAGCTCTTTTTTCTCCGCCTGCGGCGTGATATCCTCGGCGAGGAGCAACGCGGGCAGGAGCAGTATCAGAAAAAGGGCGTATCTCATCGTGCCGATTTCCGTTCCATCCGTTTGAAGCCGAGGACCAGATCATTTATGAAGTCGGTACGGTTCTCGACCCAGATGGGGGTCGCGCTGAGCCGTTTGAATGCGTCGTCCTTTTCTTTCTTGAAAGCGCCCCAGCGGTGATCGGCCGCTTCGGAGAAGTCGAGCACCCGCGTTACGCCGCTTTCGGGGTCTTTCACGCGGATGAAGGAGCTTTTTTCCGCAACGTAGCTCATCTTGTCGAAGACGCCGACCGGGACGATCTCATGGCGGCGCGCCGCGATGGCGGCGCTGTCGGGAAGCGCGCCGAAGTACATATCGGACAGGAAGAAAAGGAGCGATTTTTTCTTCATCGCCTTATTGATGAAGCGGAAGGGGACATCGGGATCGGTCCGGCGGCCGCGGGCCGGCGTGGTGAGGAGGGCGCGGATGATGGTAAGGAGATGGTTGCGGCCGCGGCGCGGCGGGATGTATTCCTCGATGCGGTCGCTGAAGAGGATGAGCCCCGCTTTGTCGCTGTTGCGTATGGCGGAGAAGGCGAGCGCGGCGCCGAGCGTCGCCATCACCTCGCGGCCCGACCACGCGCGGCCGAAACGGGTCGATGCCGAGATGTCGACCGCCACCATGACGGTCAGTTCGCGTTCCTCGCGGTAGACGCGGACGAAGGGTTTCCCCATGCGCGCCGTGACGTTCCAGTCCATGAGGCGGGCATCTTCCCCTTCGGTATATTCGCGGACCTCCTGAAATTCGAGGCCGTGTCCTTTAAATAAGGTGTGATAGGCTCCTTGAAGCGACGACTCGACCTGCTTGCGGACCTTGAGGTCGATGAGCCGTATCTGTCGGAGCAGTTCTTCCTGTAGCATGACGCCTCAGGGCACCTCGACCTGATTGAGCACCTGCGCGATGATCTTGTCGGTGGAGAGTTTTTCCGCCTCGGCCTCGAAACTCGGGATGATGCGATGGCGCAGGACCGGGTAGGCGACCTCTTTGACATCCTCGGGCGTTACGAAGTTGCGTCCCTCGATGAAGGCGCGGATCCGGGCGGCGAGGACGAGGTAGAGGCTGGCGCGCGGGCTGGCGCCGATCTCGATGAGTTGTTTAAGGTCGTTCTTGCGCGGGTTGCGGGTCTCGAAAACGAGCGCGACGACATATTTCCGTATCCGTTCGTCGGTGTAGATGGTGTCGACGATGGCGCGCCACCCTTTGATGATGTCGCGGTTCCCGATCTTGACGAGTTTCTGGTCGAATTCCCGCTTCTCGCTCCGTTCGATGATGCGGAGTTCCTCTTCCATCGTCGGGTAGTCGATGAGCACCTTGAACATGAAGCGGTCTATCTGCGCCTCGGGGAGCGGATAGGTCCCTTCCTGTTCTATCGGGTTCTGGGTCGCCAGCACGATGAACGGATCGGGCAGTTTCATTGACTGGTCGCCGATGGTCACCTGCCGTTCCTGCATCGCCTCGAGGAGCGCCGACTGCACTTTGGCCGGGGCGCGGTTTATCTCATCGGCGAGGATGACATTGGAGAACACCACCCCGCGTTTCACCTCGAATTCGCGTTTATCCATATTGAAGATGCGGCTTCCCATGATGTCGGCGGGAAGCAGATCGGGGGTGAATTGGATCCGTTTGAAATCGAGATCGGTCGCGGCGGCGAAGGCGCGCACGGCGGTGGTCTTCGCAAGCCCCGGAACGCCCTCGATCAGGATGTGACCTTCGGCGATGATGCCCATGATGAGCGCCTCGACCATGTCCTCCTGTCCGACGATGATCTTCTGTATCTCGCTTTTCAGGGCGCGGATCGACAGCGCCTCCTGTCTGATCTTCTCGTTCAACTGTCCAAGTTCCATGGGGCCCTCCGCAAAACGTTACGGCGTAACAACAAAACTATCGCGGCGATTATTCCCGGGAATATACATGAGCGGGGGATGCCTAGCCGTCCTTGAGTATCGCCTCGGCGATCTCTTTCTCGACCGCGGCGACCCGGCCGGTCTCTATCTGGCAGGTGCCGGCGTTGCGATGACCGCCGCCGCCGTATTTGAGCATCAGTTCACCGATGTTGGTTTTCGAGGTGCGGTTGAGTATCGATTTGCCGACGCTGAGGACCATCTTTTCCTTCTTGAGCCCCCACATCTTGGTGATGCTGATGTTGCAGTAGGGGAAGAGGGCATAGAGGACGAAACGGTTCCCGGCGTAGATGACCGTCTCGCGTGAGAGGTCGACCGTGACGAGGTTGCGGGTCACTTTGGCGTTGCGCTGCATCATGGCGCGGAAGAGGTCCTGATGTTCGAAGTAGAGATCTGCCCGTTCCTTGACATCGGGGTTTTGGAGAATGTCGTCGATCCCTTTGCTGCGGACGAGATCTATGAGCGCTATCATCAGGTCGTAGTTGCTGATGCGAAAATCACGGAAACGACCCAATCCGGTGCGCGGGTCCATCAGAAAATTGAGCAATACCCACTTGTCGGGGTTGAGGATCTCGTTGATGGAGAATTGCGCCGCGTCGGCCTTATCGACCGCCGCCATCATTTCCGGGGTGATGCGCGAAAGGGTCTTGCTTCCCTGATAATGATTGTAGACCACCCGGGCGGCGGAGGGGGCGTCAGGGTCGATGATATGATTGGAGCGGCGCATGGTGACGCGGAGCGTTTCGCTCAAATGGTGGTCGAAACAGAGATGGACGCCGTCCACGTAGGGAAGGTTGGTCGTGATGTCGCGCCCCGATATCTCGATAAGGCCGTCCTGCATGTCTTTGGGGTGAACGAACTTTACCTCGTCGATGAGGCCGAGTTCCTTGAAAATGGCGCCACACACAAGGCCGTCGAAATCGCTACGCGTGACGAGTCGGAATTTCCGGTCCGGCATCGATACCTCCCTTGGGAAGATGCAGGTTCACGGGACTATAGCCGTCGGAAAAAATAATGTCAAGGAATGAGGCTCGGGTTAGTTGTCGAGCACAAAGAAGGTGACGCGGCGGTTCCGGGCGCGGTCAGATTCAAGGTCGCTCGACGCGACCGGTTCGTCGGCGCCGAGTCCTTTGGTTTGGATGCGTTTGGATTCGATATCGTGATCGATGAGCCATAACTTTATGGCCTGTGCCCGCTTGAGGGCCAGTTCGGGTTTTTCGTTCCGATCGGCGTGTCCTTCAATGCGTATCCGCAGAGTGAAATTCGCGGAGAGTAGAAGGTTGAGTTTCTCCAATTTTACGCGCGACTCATCGGTGAAGGTGGTGCTGTCGCCGAGGAAGTAAATGATATCGGGCATCGGAGTACCGGTCTTGGGTTCGATCTTTTTTACCGGCGCCGGTGCGGGCGTCGGTGCGGGAGCCGGGGCCGCAATGGCCTCTTTCGGCTTGGACTGGAGTTCGACCGTTTTTGCCTGCGGAGAAGATTCCGGCTTTTTTACCGCCGGTTTCTTTTCTTCGACCTTTTTCGGTTCTTTCTGATCCTTGGGGGCCAGATCCAGTTCGATCACCTGCGGTCGTTTCACCTCGACCTCTCCGGGGCGCTTCGAGGGATCGAGAATGATCGTCGGCGCCGTCTGAGGCATCGGTCCGTCGGTATCCTCGTCCGCCGGTCGTTTTTCTTTTTTCTCCTGTCGCAGGGTCCACGTCAAGCCTGCGAAAGCGCGGAATTGCGGCGTGGCGAAGCCTTTGACGATACCGGCGCCGGCGCCGACCGTCAATGCGATATTCGCCGGGGCGTGCCACCACGTCCCCGAGAGGGTCGCCTCCATCGGCGATTCGGCACCCTTGCCGAAGGTCTTGCCGGCGGTGGTCGCCGCCATGAATTCGGTGTTGATGCCCAGTATCTCCGGTATGGCGAACGCGGTCACCAGCAGTCTAAGACCGGCCTGATCGGCAAGCCGGGTGTTGCCGACGATCGCATCGTTCTGGGTCAGGCGGTAGTAAAGATCGAGTCCGCCGGCCACCCAGCGCGAGGAAATGGAGAAGGCGAGGGTGGGGGAGAAGGTGATGCCGTCGCTCCCCGACAGTTCGTGCAGGAACTGTCCGGTGGGAAAGGTGATGACCGGTATGAGCGCCATGGAGAAGAGTTTGTTCTCGGTGCGGTAGAGCCGGGCGCGCAGTGCAAAACGGATATCACCGAGCGTGCCCACTGGAAGTCCATCGGCATCGTTCCAGCCCTCACCATCTTGGAACATGACGGCCGGTATCGCCAGCGCAAGATCGACCCATTCGAACAGGCCGACCGAAAGCGAGAGATCGGCGGCCAGATGGTTGCCCACGACCGTACGCACCACGGCGTCGCTGTTTGGGTCGGTTATGATGATGGGGTTCCGCGAATAGTCGAAAAAGATCCCCATCCCGAACGAAAGGCTTTCCATCATTTCGCCACTGATGAGTGAGAGTCGGTCGTTCGCAAAGAGGGAGGGTTCGTAGTTCTCGGCGTCGGCGACCGGTCCGGCCGCAACCGCCACCCCTAACGGCATGACCAGACATGCCGCGAGGGTCAGTGTAAGCAGATAGTTTTTCATGCCGACGTTCCTGTCCGTTACAGTGTCGTCAGCGAGCAGCCGCCGCCACCGGTGACCTGTATCTGCTCGGCCGTCGTGCCGTTGCAGATATATTTGGTGTCATCGACCTCGTTTTCTTCGAGGATGCCGTTGTCGGCAATGCTCGCGGTCCCTTGTCCGTCGTCTATGCCGCTCCGAACGCGCTGGCCGCCTTGGCCGAAGGTGTCGCAGTTCGTACCGACCTGATCATCAACAGCCACCAGCGCATTGTGACCGCTGAGCCCGTCGGTCCCCGCCTCTCCGTTGCAGATGTAGTAGGTTTCCTTCGCGTCGATCTCCCCCGCTTCCAAGGTACCGTTGTCGTTGTCATCCGCACCGCTTTCTATCTTTTTGCCGCCGTGGGGACAGTTATCGCCCGGCTCCTCGTCGGTGGTCTTCACCGCCACATTCTTGCCGTCACTGCCGGTGGGGCCGGCCGGTCCATCCGCGCCGTCGGTTCCCGCTTCGCCTCTGCAGTCGAGCACATCCCAGACGGAATCCTTGTTGATATCCTCATCGGCATCCTTGGTTCCATCGCCGTTCAGGTCCCAACAGGCCAGACCGTTGGTGCCTTTAGCGCCGGTCGCGCCGGTGGCGCCGGCCGGGCCGGTGGCGCCGGTCAGCCCGATGGGGCCGCGCGGTCCGGTCTCGCCGATGGGGCCCTGCGGCCCGGTGGCGCCGGTGGCGCCCTGCGGTCCGGTCATACCTTGGGCGCCGATGCAGTCAAGAGCATCCCATGCGTCATCGCCGTTGATGTCCTCTGCGGGGTCCATTTCTCCATCCTCATCGATATCCCAGCAGGCCAGACCGGGTATGCCCTCGACGCCATTGCAGACATTGGCCATCGAATCGACCTCGAGCGGATCGAGGAGGGTATCGTTATCGTCGTCCAGACCGAAGCGGATACGTTGCCCCGTGACAGAGGCGGGACAGGCGGAGCCGACCAGAGTGTCGACGACCGAAAGCATGTTCTTGCCATCGGCTCCCGGCGTTCCGGCATCGCCCTTGTCCCCCTTGTCGCCTTTCAGACCCGTTGCGCCGTCAGCGCCGTTGGTGCCGTCGATGCCCGGAGCGCCGTCGCAGAGGTAGAAAGGAAGAGGGTCGATCTCGGCGCCTTCGAGCACGGCATTATCGTCGAGGTCGAGACCGGTCTGTACCATCACGCCACCGTTCTCGCAGTTGAGGCCCGGATCCTCATCGGTCACGATGGCAAGCGTATTGTGACCGTTGTCGCCTGCGGGGCCAACTTCGCCCTGCGGACCGATCTCTCCTTGCGGGCCCGTCGCGCCGGTGAGACCTATCGGCCCCTGCGGGCCTTCGGGACCGGTGAGACCTATCGGCCCCTGCGGGCCTTCGGGACCGGTGAGACCTATCGGCCCCTGC
>Ga0116153_10000185_pt1 | contig 95253 bp, 97 predicted proteins | sample AD_UKC028_MetaG_FD_89896 | JGI IMG/M metagenome (GOLD analysis project Ga0116153, IMG submission 89896) | Active sludge microbial communities of municipal wastewater-treating anaerobic digesters from USA - AD_UKC028_MetaG | ecosystem: Engineered > Bioreactor > Anaerobic > Digestate | place: USA...
CATGCGCAGCGCCGGGAACGGCATCACGAGGTCGCCGCTCGCGATGCAGTCCTGCAGGAAGGGCGAGCGCACGAGCGCGACGCCCTGGCCGCGGATCGCCGCCTGCACCGTCTGGTCGACGAAAGAGAACACGAGCCGCCCGGCCGCGGGCTCGACGCGACCGGCGCCGACCGACTCGAACCAGTTGTCCCAGTTCAGCCCCTGGCCGCCGCGAACGCTCGGGTCGAGCACGAGCAGCGGCCAGTGCGCGAGCTCGGCCGGGTTGCGCAGCGGCCTGGCCGGCAGCAGCCGCGGGCTGATCACCGGCGCGACGATGTCCTCGACGAGCAGCGTCGCGCCGGGCGGCAGCGGCCCTGCGGGCTGGCCGCGGATCGCGAGGTCGATGTCCTCGACCTGCAGGTCGACCATGCGGTCGGAAGCGTCAAGCCTGATCTCGATCCCCGGATGCTCGCGCTGGAACTGCGCGAGCCGCGGCGCAAGCCACAGCGACGCGAACGACGGGTAGGTCGAAAGCGTCACGCGCCGCCCGGCCGCTGCGCCGCGGATCTCGTCGACACATTGGTCGATCCCGACGAGCGCCTGGCGCACCGCCTGCTGCAGCCGCGTTCCGGCGGCGGTCAGTTCGAGCGCGCGGATGCGCCGCACGAACAGCGCCTTGCCGAGCTGGCGTTCGAGCGCGGCGATCTGCCGGCTGACGGACGACTGCGTCAGGTTCAGCTCGTCGGCGGCGAGCGTGAACGACAGGTGGCGCGCAGCGGCCTCGAAGCCGCGCAGCGACGCCAGCCCGATGGGCCGGCGCCTGCGCCCGGCAGCTGCGGGGACGGGTGGCATGCGCGCACCATACATGCGCGACACGCATCCATCAACTGCAATCCTTTCGTTTGTCGCCTCGGTCTGCGGGCGCTTCAATCACCGTCAGCCCGGACCCTGGATGCGTTCGGCGAAAGGAGCAGATCATGAGGATGCCGAGGCAACAGGCGCGGACGATCGATCTGGCGAAAGACCAGTTGCTGGTCATTCGAGGCGACTGCGCGGGGCGCGTGCGGGTGCTGTGCGGTGCGGCGTGGCTGACCGACGAGAGCGACGCCGGTGATCGCGTGCTGCAGGCCGGCGCCGAAGCGGCGCTGGGGCAGGGCCGGATCGTGATCGAGGCGCTTGGCCCGGCGCGCGTGCTGCTGGACGAGCGCGCGGCGCCCTGGCGGGCCGGCTGGCAGCGCCTGCGGCGCATGGCCTGCACGCTGCGGCAGCGCTACCAGTTCGGCGGCGGCGCAAGCGTCGGCGCCTGCTGACCCCTCGGGCCGCGACCCTGCATCGCCGCGTCGTCCCGCTCGGAGCGCAGCGCACGGAGTCCGGGCCGCAGAGCCCGACTGCGGCGAGCAGCGCCTGGATCAGCCACGGGGCACCGTGCCGCCGGGACGCGCCTTCAACCCGGCCGCTGTCCGCCGATCGCGGCATCGATCGCGGCCAGCATCGCCTCGGCCGAGAACGGCTTGAGCAGCACGCCGACCGCGCCGAGTGCCCTGCCCTGCTGGGCGAGTTCGGCGCTGTCGTTCGCGGTGATCAGCACCACCGGCAGCCGCGTGCCGGACGCCTGCAGGCGCTGCAGCACCTGCAGCCCGCTCAGGCCCGGCATGTGGATGTCGAGCAGCGCGCAGTCCGGCACGCGCGCGCCTAGCGACACGAGGAACTCCTCGCCCGATGCAAAGCACAACACCGTGCAGTCGGCCAGGCGCAGCAGGCGACCAAGCGCCGTGCGCATCGGCGCCTCGTCGTCGACCACGGCCACGCAACGCAGGGTCTCCACCCGCCGACGCTAGACCCGCGCGCGCCGCAGCGCTACTGGTCTTTGGGTCAGTCTCCGGGCCGGCCGCGCGCGGCCAGTGCCGGGGCCGGCCCCATCCGGCAGGGCAGCGACGACCGCCTCGACACTTGTTCGTCCACATTGCATCCAATCACACTGCGTGACTTACACTGCTGCGTGCACACGGCACGATGGAGCGCTTCGCATGAAGAACATCACCTTCGCCGCCGACGAGAAGCTGATCGAGGCCGCCCGCGAGCAGGCCGCCGCCGATGGCAGCACGTTGAACGAGCAGTTCCGCCTGTGGCTGGCGCAGTACGCCGCGAAGCGCCGCGCGGCCAAGGCCATCGAGGTGGTGCAGCGCGTCAGCCAGCGCGTCGACCTGGGTGGCCGCCGCTTCACGCGCGACGAGCTCAATGAGCGCCGCTGACTTCCTGGACACCAACGTGCTGGTCTACCTGGTGGACCGGCGCAACCCGGCGAAGCAGGCGGTCGCGCAGCAGCTGGTGGCCACGGCGCTCGCCGAACGCTCGGGAATCATCAGCTTCCAAGTGGTTCAGGAGACCCTGCAGGCGCTGACGCGCAAGGCGCGCCAGGTGTTGCCCGCCGCCGATGCCGGCGAGCTGCTGCACGCCGTGCTGCTGCCGCTGTGGCAGGTGCAACCGACCCCGTCCCTCTACGAACGCGCGTTGCAGCTGCAGGCCAAGCAGGGCTTCTCGTTCGACGACAGCCTGATCGTGGCCGCCGCCCTCGAAGCCGGCTGCCGCCGCCTGCTGAGCGAAGACCTGCAGCACGGCCAGAAGGTTGGCACGCTGCGCATCGAGAACCCGTTTGCCGGCTGAAGGCTCGGTGGATCGGGGCGGACAGGCGCACCGGCCGCGCGTGTCGCGTCGGGGCGCGTCGGCCGGGTCTGTGGATCGGTCAGTCCTGTGCGGCCTGTCGGCCTTGCGCTGCTACGGGCGTGGCCGGCACCGGCCCGGCCAGGCTGGCCGTCTGGTGCATCAATTCGGCCAGCGTGCGCGCCTGCATGCGCTCCATGATGCGCGCGCGGTGGAACTTGACCGTCTGCTCGACGATGCCCAGGTCGGCGGCGATCTGCTTGTTGAGCTTGCCCGCGGTCAGCCCGGCGAGCACGTCGCGTTCGCGCGGTGTCAGGCTCGCGAGGCGCCGGCGCAGTTCCGCGCCGCGGCCGGCCGCTTCGCGCGCGTCGCGGTCGCGTTCGATCGCGGCACCGACCGCGGCGACGAGCCGCGCGGCTTCGACCGGCTTGGTCAGGAAGTCGACCGCGCCGGCCTTGAGCGCGGTGACGGTCATCGGGATATCGCCCTGCCCGGTGAGGAAGACGATCGGCAGCGCGGTTCCCTGCGCGCCCAGCCGCCGCTGCAGCGCCAGGCCGTCGAGGCCGGGCAGCTGCACGTCGAGCACGAGGCAGCCCGGCGCGGCCGGGTCGTGCGCGGCCAGAAAGGCCTCGGCCGAATCGAAGCCGCGCGCGTCCAGGCCCTCCTCGCGCAGCAGCCGCACGAGCGCGCGCACGAGCAGCGCGTCGTCGTCGACGATGTGAACGGTCGGCGCAGGCAGGCTGGTCATCGTTCGGGGGCGGGGCTCGCGGGCAGTATCGCGCGGAAACGCGCGCCGCCGCCGGGTGCGTTCGACGCTTCGAGCCGGCCGCCGTGCGCCAGCACGATCGTGCGGCAGATCGGCAGGCCGACACCCATGCCCGAGGTCTTCGTCGTCCAGAACGCCTCGAACAGGCGCGGCAGGTCGGCCTCGGCGATGCCGGGCCCGCGGTCGGCGACGACGAGATGGATCTCGCCGCCCACGCGCTCGGTGCCGATCGCGACGCGGCGCTGCGCCTCGGGCGTGTCGGCCATCGCGTCGGCGGCGTTGAAGATCAGGTTGAGCAGCAACTGCTGCAGCTGCACTCGGTCGCCGGCGATGGTCGCCGGCTGCGCGCCCAGCGCGAGATCGACGCCGACATGGCGCATCAGCAGCTCGGTGCGCGTCAGGTCCAGCGTGTCGCGCGCGAGCGCGTTCAAGTCGAGCGGCGCCGCCGCCAGATCGCCGCGCCTGTAGAGCGCGCCGAGCCTGCGGATCACGTCGGCGGCACGCTGGTCGGCGGCGATGATGTCGGCGCAGATCTCGCGCAACTCGGCGGCATCGACGGGCGAACGGCCCAGCATCTTCTGCGCCGCCTCGGCGTTGGCCAGGATCGCCGCCAGCGGCTGGTTCAGCTGGTGCGCGATCGACGCCGACATCTGGCCTAGCAGCGACACGCGCATCATGTGGCGCAGCATCGAGCGGTCCTGTGCCGCCTGCTCCTCGGCGCGCTTTCGCGGCGTGATGTCGAGCGCGACGCCGAGCAGTTGCCGCCTATCGCCGGGTGCGGCGCGGCCGCGCGCCATCAGCCAGCGCTGCTCGCCGCCGGGCTCGACGAGCCGGTACTCGACTTCGAGCTCGCCGCCGCCGTGCAGCACCTCGTGCACCGCCTGTTCGACGCCCGGCCGGTCGGCAGGGTGGATGCGGGCTGCCGGCGCATCGGCCGGCGGCGCGCCGGCCGCCGACACGCCCGCTCCCAGCCCCGGCAGCCCGCCCTCGGCCAGCCCGCCGCCGGCGGCCGGCCGGCCTGCGGGCGGCGGCTGCACCGCCCAGGTCGTCAATCGCGCCGCATCCGCCGCCAGGCTCAAGCGCTGCTCGCTGCGCACGAGCGCCGCCGCCGTGCGCCTGCGCCGCGCACGCTCGATCAGCAGCGCGGCGATCAGCGCCGTCTGCAGCACGATGAGCACGGCAGCGACGATCACCCACCGGCGATACGTCTCCCAGAAGCTCGGCACCTTGAAGTGCACGACGGCGTCCGCCGGTAGCTCGGCGGCCGGGATGCCGAAGCGCTGCAGCGCGCGCCAGTCGACATGCAAGGTCTGCGGCAGCCGCGCCGGCACCGCGACTGCGGGCGCCGGCGTGCCGCGCAGCAGTTCGGCCACGGTGCGCGCCGCGACCTGGCCCGCGGTGGCAAAGTCGGTCATCACGCTGCCGACGATGCCGGTGCCGATGAAGGTCGAGTACGGTCCGTATACCGGCGCAGCGCTCGCCGCGGCGATCGCCACCACCGATTCGCGCGGCGTGCCGAACCGGCCGTCGCCGTCGCTGAAGTAGCCGGGGGTGTAGACCACGCTGTCGGTGCCGAGGGCGCGCACCCGCTCGAGCACGGCGGTGGTCGGCAATGCGGCGAGCGCGACGACCTCGACCGGCCTGGACAGCGCGCGCAACTCGGCGTCCAGCCGCGCCTGCCACGCGCGGTCCCAGGCCGACGCGCCGGTGATCGTCACCACGCGCCTGGCGTGCGGCTGCCAGCGCAACGCCTGCTCGACGGTCTTGACGATGTCCAGGTCCATCGGCGTGCCGATCACGTCCGGCGGCAGCGGCCCGATCGCCTTCAGCGCAAAGTGCGCGACCGCGGCGTGCACCACCGGCGCCTGCGGGAAGAGATGGGCGCGATGGCGCAGCCAGAACGCGAGCGCCGGGTCGCCCGCGGCGACGATGACCGCGGGCGCCGCCGCCGCGTACTTGCCGCGCAGATAGGCGCTCATCGTCGCCGCGTAGGCGTCGCCGCTGAAGCGCGGATCGTCGAGGTATTCGCTCAGCACCTCGACCGGCTGCGCGAAGGCTGCCCGAAGGCCGCTGTCGAAGGCTTCGGCGAACTCGAGGTTGGCCGGCAGCGGCCGGGCGTTCGAATACAGCACCAGGATCCGGCGCGGGGCATCGCCGGCCGTAGCCGCGCCGGCCCAGGCGGCGCTGGCGCAGCCGAGCCAGAGCCAGGCGGCCCATATCAGGATCGAGCCGGCCGTTCCAGGCCGTTTGCACGCAGCACCGGTGCCGCGCATCGACACACCACCCCCGTGCCACCCCCGCGATCGCTGGGGCGACCGCGGGCGCGCAGTGGGCAGAACCTCAGCCCTGCGGCGCGCTCAGCGCCGCCTGCAGCTTGGCCTCGTCCTCGTGCGTCAGCGAGGTCTTCAACACCTTGCCGCCGGTGCCGCGCAGCTCGTCCAGCACCTTGTCGGGCGTGACCTTGCGCACCAGCACGAACAGCACCGAGCTGCCGGCGTTCATGCTCGCCGCCAGCTCCTGCATGAACTTGTCGTCGATGCCCACGTCGGTGAGCGCGCCCGAGATCGCACCGGCGCTCGCGCCGACCGCCGCGCCGAGCAGCGGCACCATGAAGATCAACCCGATCAGCGCGCCCCAGAAGCCGCCGCTGAGCGCCCCGGCCCCGGCGAGGTTGAATGATTGGTGCAGCTTGACCTTGCCCTTGTCGTCCTTGGTCGCGACCACCGCGTCCTCGAGGTCGATCAGGTAGTCCTTCTGCAGCCGGCGCAGTTTCAGCCGCACTTCCTCGGCCTGGAACGCGTTGTCGTAGGCCACCACCACCAAGGTGCTCATCGCTTGCTCCCTTCGTCGATCGGGCCCGCTGCCCGGCGGCGGCGATGATATCGGCGGCCCACGAACGCAAAAGGGCGCCTGGGTGCAGGCGCCCTTCATGCGGCCGGACCCGCCCCGGTCAGTTCAGCTCGGCTTCCTTCCAGAACTTCGAACCGGCGATCGCCACGCCGGCCTCCAGGCCGTTCTTGGTCAGCGTGTAGGTCTCGGCGTCGCTCATCGCGCTGCCGCCTTCGCCGCCGCCGGCCTGCTTGCCGCCGGCACCGGCCTGCGCGGTGGCGCCGCCGCTGGCCGTCCAGCCGCTCTCGATGAAGCTGTTCATCGCCTTGGCCGTCTTGAAGATGATCAGCACGTCGTTCTCCGACGCGCCGATCTGCGCACCGACGCTGGCCGAACCCATCGCCATGAAGGTGTTGTTCCCCGTCCGGTTGTTGTGCGCCACGCCCTTGCCGCCGGCGCCGCCGAACAGGAAGCTGATGCCGTAGGTGGTGAACACCGCGTAGCCGGGCGCCTTGGCGACGGCCGCCTGCAGCTCGGGCTTCTTCACGTAGAACCGCTGCAGCGCCGCGCGCGTCTGCGTCATGATCTCCTTCTGCTTGGCCGCCTTGTCCTGCGCGAACGCCGAGCCGGACACCAGTGCCAGCGCCATCGCGCCGACCGCCAGGAACTTGCCGAACTTCATCATGGTGGATCCTCTCCTCGCCGGGTGCGCTGCGGCACCAAAATTGCCCGCCACGGCGGCAGGCAGGGGCGAGGATTCTAGGGGCGCCGCCGTCGGCCGCAAGGGCCGCGCATTGACACCACCACTGGGCGCGGCGGTCGGCGGTGGGCACAATCGCCTGGCCTTACAACGCAACCCGGAGGATCCGATGGCCACACGCAGGGCGAAGCACCCGTTCGCAACCACCCGCAAGAGCTTCCGCACGCCGTCCGGGCGCAGCGCGCAGCTGTTCAGCCTGCCGGCGCTGGCCAAGGCGTACCCGAACGTCGCGCGCCTGCCGGTGTCGATCCGCATCGTGCTCGAATCGGTGCTGCGCAACTGCGACGGCCGGCGCATCACGCCCGAACACGTGGCGCAGCTCGCCAACTGGCGGCCCGACGCCGAGCGCACCGACGAGATCCCGTTCGTGCTGGCGCGCGTGGTGCTGCAGGACTTCACCGGCGTGCCGCTGCTGGTGGACCTGGCGGCGATGCGCAACGTGGCCGCCGCCCTGGGGCGCGACCCGAAGACGATCGAGCCGCTGGTGCCGGTGGACCTGGTGGTCGACCACTCGGTGATGGTCGACTACTACGGCACCAAGAAGGCGCTGGCGCAGAACATGGAGCTGGAGTTCGCGCGCAACCGCGAGCGCTACCAGTTCCTGAAGTGGGGGATGCAGGCCTTCGACACCTTCGGCGTGGTGCCGCCGGGCTCGGGCATCATCCACCAGGTCAACCTCGAATACCTGGCGCGCGGGGTGCACCGCGGCGACGACGGCGTCTGCTACCCCGACAGCCTGGTCGGCACCGACAGCCACACCACGATGATCAACGGCATCGGCGTGGTCGGCTGGGGCGTGGGCGGGATCGAGGCCGAGGCCGCGATGCTCGGGCAGCCGCTGTACTTCCTGACGCCCGACGTGGTCGGCTTCGAGCTCACCGGGCGGCTGCGCGACGGCGTCACCGCCACCGACCTGGTGCTCACGGTGACCGAACTGCTGCGCCGCCACAAGGTGGTGGGCAGCTTCGTCGAGTTCTTCGGCGAGGGCACCGCCAGCCTGTCGGTGCCCGACCGCGCGACGATCGGCAACATGGCGCCCGAGTACGGCGCGACGATGGGCTTCTTCCCGGTCGATGCGCGCACCATCGACTACTTCCACGCCACCGGCCGCACCAAGGCCGAGATCGAGGCCTTCGAGGCCTACTTCCGCGCGCAGAAGCTGTTCGGCATCCCCGAGCGCGGCGACATCGACTACTCGCGCGTGATCTCGCTCGACCTGGGGCAGGTCGCGCCCAGCCTGGCCGGCCCGAAGCGCCCGCAAGACCGCATCGAGCTGGGCCGGATGGCAGCCAGCTTCACCGAGCTGTTCAGCAAGCCGATGGCCGAAGGCGGCTTCAACCAGCCGGCCGAGCGGCTGGCGATGAGCTTCGCGCTGCCGGCCGAGGGCGGCGGCATCGGCGCGGACGACGCCACGGTGGCCCCGGGCGAGGCGCGCAACGTGGTCGAGATGGTCGCCAACCACACGACGCTGCAGGCCGCGCACAGCCCGGCGCCCGCCGGGCAGGCGCCGCAGGCGCTGCGCAACGGCGACGTGCTGATCGCCGCGATCACCAGCTGCACCAACACCAGCAACCCCGGCGTGCTGCTGGCCGCCGGGCTGCTGGCGAAGAAGGCGGTCGAAGCGGGCCTGAAGGTGCAGCCGCACGTGAAGACCTCGCTCGCGCCGGGCTCGCGCATCGTCACCGACTACCTCGAGCGCGCCGGGCTGCTGAAGTACCTCGAGAAGCTCGGCTTCGCGGTGGTGGCCTACGGCTGCACCACCTGCATCGGCAACGCCGGCGACCTCAAGCCCGAGATCAACGCGGCGATCACCGCCAACGACCTGGTGTGCGCGGCGGTGCTGTCGGGCAACCGCAACTTCGAGGCGCGCATCCACCCGAACCTGAAGGCCAACTTCCTGGCCAGCCCGCCGCTGGTGGTCGCCTACGCGATCGCCGGCACCGTGCTGCGCGACCTGATGACCGAGCCGGTCGGCTGGGGCCGCAAGGGCCGGCCGGTGTACCTGGGCGACATCTGGCCCACCAGCGACGAGATCCACGCGCTGATGAAGCACGCGATGCACCCGCGCGTGTTCCGCGCCAACTACGCCGAGATCGCCGCCAAGCCCGGGCGGCTGTGGCAGCGCATCAAGGGCACCGCCGGCCAGGTCTACGACTGGCCGGCTAGCACCTACATCGCCCGGCCGCCCTTCTTCGACGGCTTCACGCTCGAGCTGCCGGCGGTCGAGACCGGGGTGCGGGGCGCACGCATCATGGCGCTGTTCGGCGACTCGATCACCACCGACCACATCTCGCCGGCCGGGTCGATCAAGGCCTCGTCGCCGGCCGGCCGGTACCTGCTCGGCCACGGCGTCGAGCAGCTCGACTTCAACAGCTACGGCGCGCGCCGCGGCAACCACGACGTGATGATGCGCGGCACCTTCGCCAACGTGCGCATCAAGAACCTGATGATCCCGGCGAAAGCCGACGGCTCGCGCGAGGAAGGGGGCATGACGCTGTACCAGCCGGCCGCGGCCGGCGCCGCGCCCGAGAAGATGGCGATCTACGACGCCGCGATGCGCTACCAGGCCGACGGCGTGCCCACCGTGGTCTTCGCCGGCGAGGAATACGGCACCGGCTCGAGCCGCGACTGGGCGGCCAAGGGCACGCAGCTGCTGGGCATCCGCGCGGTGGTGGCCAAGAGTTTCGAGCGCATCCACCGCAGCAACCTGATCGGCATGGGCGTGCTGCCGCTGCAGTTCAAGGCCGGCGATTCGTGGGAAAGCCTCGGGCTGAAGGGCGACGAGACGATCGACGTGGAACTGGACCCCGACCTCCAGCCGCGCAGCGACGCGAAGCTGACGATCACCGGCGCCGACGGCAGCCGGCGCCGCGTGAGCGTGACGCTGCGCATCGACACGCCGATCGAGACCGACTACTTCCGCCACGGCGGCATCCTGCCGTACGTGCTGCGCCAGCTGCTGGCCGCCTGAGCGGGCCGCAGCACCCGCGACCAACCAGGAGCGACGCGATGATCAAGGTCAGCGTGATGTATCCGAGCGGGCCCGACGCCCGCTTCGACATGGACTACTACCGCGACCGGCACATGCCGATGGTCCAGGCGCGCATGGGCGGCGCGCTGAAGTTCTACACCGTCGATCGGGGCCTGGCCGGCGGCGCGCCGGGCCAGCCGCCGGTCTACGCCGCCGCCGCGCACCTGCACTGCGAATCGGTCGAGGCGTTCCAGGCGAGCTTCGCGCAGCACGGCCGCGAGTTGCTGGCCGACGTGCCCAACTTCACCGACATCACGCCGGTGATCCAGGTCAGCGAAGTGATCGTCGGCTGACGCGCGGCGCCGTTGCCGGGCCGCCAACCAAAGAAAGCGAGGCAAACCATGCGATTCGATTCCCTGAACCGGGCGCTGCTGGCTGCGGCCGTCGCCCTCGCCTGCGCCGCCGCGAACGCGGCGTCGCAAGCGCCGGTGGCCGCGGCCAACGGCATGGTCGTCAGCGCGCAGCACCTGGCCACCAAGGCGGGCGTCGACGTGCTCAAGGACGGCGGCAACGCCGTCGACGCCGCGGTCGCGGTCGGCTACGCGCTCGCGGTCGTGTATCCGGCCGCCGGCAACCTCGGCGGCGGCGGCTTCATGACGATCCAGTTCGCCGACGGCCGCAAGACCTTCCTCGATTTCCGCGAGAAGGCGCCGCTGGCCGCCACCGCGAACATGTACCTCGACAAGGACGGCAACGTCGTCAAGGGCGCGAGCACGCACGGCCACCTCGCGGTGGGCGTGCCGGGCACCGTGTCGGGGCTGGAGATGGCGCGCGCCAAGTACGGCACGATGCCGCGCGCGGCGCTGATCGCGCCGGCCGTGCGCTACGCGCAGGACGGCTTCGTGCTCGACCAGGGCGACGTCGACATGCTCGTCACCGCGACCGCGGATTTCCGCAAGGATCCGGCGAGCGCGGCGATCTTCCTGAACCGCGACGAGCCCTTCAAGCCCGGCCAGAAGCTGGTGCAGAAGGATCTGGCGGCGACGCTGCAGCTGATCAGCGAAAAGGGCGAGGCCGGGTTCTACCAGGGCCCGGTGGGCGCGGCGATCGTCGCCTCCAGCAAGGCCGGCGGCGGCATCATCACCCAGGCCGACCTCGACCAGTACAAGACGCGCGAGTTGAAGCCGGTGGAGTGCGACTACCGCGGCTACGGCATCGTGTCGGCGCCGCCGCCGAGCTCGGGCGGGGTGGTGATCTGCGAGATCCTGAACATCCTCGAGGGCTATCCGCTGAAGGATCTGGGCTACCACTCGGCGCAGGCGGTGCACTACCAGATCGAGGCGATGCGCCATGCGTACGTCGACCGCAACAGCTACCTCGGCGACCCCGACTTCGTGAAGAACCCGCTCGACCGGCTGCTGTCGAAGGACTACGCGACCAAGATCCGCGCCGTGATCGCACCGGACAAGGCCGGCGTCAGCCAGGACATCAAGCCCGGCGTCGCGCCGCACGAAGGCAGCAACACGACCCACTACTCGATCGTCGACCAGTGGGGCAACGCGGTGTCGGTGACCTACACGCTCAACGACTGGTTCGGCGCCAAGGTCACGGCCGCGGGCACCGGCGTGCTGCTGAACAACGAGATGGACGACTTCACCGCCAAGGTCGGCGTGCCCAACCTGTACGGCCTGGTGCAGGGCGAGGCGAACGCGATCGCCCCGGGCAAGCGGCCGCTGTCGTCGATGAGCCCGACGATCGTCACCAAGGACGGCAAGCCGGTGATGGTGGTGGGCACGCCCGGCGGCAGCCGCATCATCACCGCGGTACTGCTGACGATCGTCAACGCGGTCGACTACGGCATGAACGTCCAGGAGGCGGTGGATGCGCCGCGCTTCCACCAGCAGTGGCTGCCCGATGCGACCAACGTCGAGGCCTTCGCGCTGTCGCCCGACACGCGCAAGATCCTCGAAGGCTGGGGCCAGAAGTTCGCCGGGCCGCAACCGGCGAACCACCTCGCGGTGATCCTGGTGGGCGCGCCCACGCTCGGCGGCAAGCCGGTCGGCAACAACCGCTTCTACGGCGCCAACGACCCGCGGCGCAACACCGGGCTGGCGCTGGGCTACTGAACGCTTGCTGCCGGGCCGGCGGCACGCTGCCGCCGGCGCCGCGGCAGCACCCGCGCGGCCTGCTTCAGCCCGGCCGGCGTGCGGCCGCCAGCGCCCGGCACTCGGGCACCGGCGTGATCGCACCCTTGCCGGCGAACCACGACACCAGGTTGTCCACCACGAGCTGGCCCATCGCGTTGCGCGTGTGCACCGACGCCGAGGCCACGTGCGGCAGCAGCACCACCTGGTCCATCGCGATCAGCTCGGCCGGCACGCGCGGCTCGTCCTCGAACACGTCCAGCCCGGCGCCGAGGATGGTGCCGTCGCGCAGCGCGGCGATCAGCGCCGCCTCGTCGATCACCGACCCGCGGCCGATGTTGACGACGATGCCCTCGGGGCCGAGCGCCTCGAGCACCTCGCGGTTGACGATGTGCTTCGTCTCGGCGCCGCCCGACGCGGCGACGACCAGCACGTCGCAGCTGTGCACCAGGCCCAGCAGCGTCGGGTGATACCGGTAGGCCACGTCCGGCTGTGGATGGCGGCCGTGGTACTCGACCGCCAGCCCGAAGGCCTGCACGCGCTGCGCGATCGCCTTGCCGATGCGCCCCAGCCCGAGGATGCCGACCTTGCGGTTGCGCAGTGTCGAGGTCAGCGCATAGGGCCGCTCGAGCCAACCGCCGGCGCGCAGGTAGCGGTCGGCCTGCGGGATGCGGCGCACGGTGGCGATCAGCAGCCCGAGCGTCAGGTCGGCGACTTCTTCAGTGAGCACGTCGGGCGTATGCGTGACCACGATGCCGCGCTCGGCCAGCGCCGCGGCGTCGATGTGGTCGTAGCCCACGCCGAAGCTGGACACGACTTCCAGCTTCGCCAGCGGCGCGACGAAGCCCGCGTCGATGCGCCGGCCGCCGAAGCACACCGCCAGCCCACGGATGTCGGGGCCGGGCTCGCCGCGCAGGTCGAACGCGGCCTTCAAGCCGTTCACGATCAACGGCGTCGGGTTGCCGGCGATGGCGATCTTCACGGGTTCGGTCATGCGTTTCTCCAGCAGGGGTTGGGGCGCGGCAGCCTGGCCGCGCCGGTAGGGCCGAGCGGGCCGGGCGCTGCCGGCCGGCGTCAACCCGAGACCACGAAATGCAGCGCCAGCGCCAGCGCCGCCGCCGCCAACACGAAGTTCAGCCACACGCCGAACTGCGTCCAGTAGCCGCGCGGGATCTCCTTCTCGCCCAGGCTGCGCACCACGGTGCGGAACTGCAGCGCCGAGAACACCGCCACGGCAGCGCCCATCAGCAGCAGCGCCACGCCCAGCCACATCGAGAAGCCGCGCTGCGACGGCGTCAACGGCTGCCCGCTGACCATGCGCAGGAACAGGCCGAAGCGTTCGACCACGAAGCCGAAGCCCATCAGCGCGATCGCCGTGCGTTGCCAGGCCAACAGCGTGCGCTCGGCGGCAAACAGCACGCGTGGATCGTCGAGGTAGGACATGGGGCGAGGATACGCGCGGCGGCGGGCACCCGCCCAAGCCATTGCAGGCTGACGGCGCCGCGGCCTTGCGCTATCGTCCCCGCAGGCCAACAGCAGGAGCGAAGCGCATGGGCACGATGGTCGAATTCAAGCGCCCCGACGGGCAAGGCGTGCAGGGCTACCTGGCCGAGCCGGCCGGATCGGCGGGTGCGCCGGGCGTGGTCGTGATCCAGGAGTGGTGGGGGCTGAACGCGCAGATCCGCGGCGTGGCCGACCGCTATGCGGCCGCCGGCTACGTGGCGCTGGTGCCCGACCTGTACCGCGGCAAATCCACCGTCGAGGCGGCCGAGGCCGAGCATCTGATGAGCAACCTGAACTTCGGCGATGCAGCCGGCCAGGACTTGCGCGGCGCGGTGCAGTACCTGAAGGCGCGCTGCCCGAAGGTCGGCGTCAGCGGCTACTGCATGGGCGGCGCGCTGACGCTGCTGGCCGCCGTCAACGTGCCCGGGGCCGATGCCGCCGTGGTGTACTACGGCTACCCGCCGCTGGAGTTCATCGATCCGGCCAAGATCCGCATCCCGCTGCTGGCGCACTGGGCGACCGGGGACGAATTTTTCGCGATCGCCGGCGTGGACAAGCTCGCCGACATGCTGCGCGCCGGCGGCGTGAACTTCGAGTTCCACCGCTACCCGGCCAAGCACGCCTTCGCCAACGAGACCCAGGTCGGCGCGGCGCGGCTGCCGACCACAGAATACCAGCCCGAAGCGGCCGCGCTGGCCTGGGACCGCACCCTCGCCTTCTTCGGCAAGCACCTGCGCTGACGCGTCCCGCCGTGAGGCGGGCCGAGCGGCCGTGCAGACGACGCGGCGCGATCTGCGGCGCGCATTTCCCCGCGCCGCGCGGGCCCCGCCGCTCAGCGCCGCGCGCGTTCGCGCCGGCTCTCGCAGCCGACGCAGCGGCGCGCCCAGGGCTCGATCTTCAGCCGGTCATAGGGCACGTCGGCGCCGCAGTCTTCGCACGATCCGTACTGGCCTTCGCGCAGCCGGCGCAGCGCGGCGCCGACTTCGCCCAGTTCGGCGATCTCGCGGTCGATGCGCACCATGTCGAGGCTGCGGTCGGCCTCGCGGTGCTTGACGTCGTCGCTGTCGGCGGTGAGCAGCTCGCGCGCATGCTCGGCGCGCGACAAGCCGTCCTGATGTTCCTTCAGCAGGCGGTCGAGTTCCTGCTGCCGCAGCTGCAGGTTGGCTTCCAGCAGCGCCTGCTGGCCGGCGGTCAGGTGCGAACTCACGCTGCGCGACTCCGTCGTAGCGATCGGGGTTTCAACGGCCGCATCTTCGCGCACGTGCCCGCACCAACACTTGCGTGCGGTCAAGGCGGCCGCGCCGCGCGCCCGCTGATGCCGATCAAGCGGCAGCCGGCCGGCGCGCGCTAGGCTCGCGCGATGCGGCCCGGCTCGACCCACGGCAGCGCGCACCGGCGGCGCAGCTTCGGCCTGCGGCTGGCGCCATCCTCGGCCGGCCACGCGGCGCGCATCGAGCGCCGCTGGCGCGTGCCCACGCTGGTCGCGCAGCTGGCCACGATCCCGGCCTTCTACCTGGACATGCTGCACGAGAGCGTGACCTGGCCGGCAGTGGCCGCCTATCTGGCGGCCGCGCTGATGCTCGCGGCCGCGCTCGTGCACACCGCTCGCGCCACCGGGCACGCGGCCGGCCATCTGCGTGCCAACTGGCTCGACCTGCTGCTGGTGCTCGGCCTGCTGGCGTCGGCGCTGGCGCCGCCCAGCCAGGCGTCGGATTGGACGCTGCTGATGCGGCTGGTGGTGGCCTTTCTCAGCTTGCTGCGCATGGTCTGGTGCGTGCAGCACCTGTTCACGCGCGGCGGCGTCGTCTACGTGGCGGCGCTGGCCTTCGTCGTGCTGCTGATGTGCGGCGTTGGCTTCTGGTGGCTCGAGCCGACGACGCCGACGCTGGCCGACGGAATCTGGCTGGCCTTCACCACCGCGGCCACCGTCGGCTATGGCGACACCGTGCCCACCACCGCGGCCTCGCGCATCTTCGCAGTCTTCGTCGTGCTGCTCGGCTTCGGCGTGCTGACGATGGCGACGGCGGCGATCGCCACCGCCTGGATCGAGACCGAGGAGCGCCGGATCGAGCGCGAACTGATGCACGACATCCATCAGCAGATGGCCTCGCTGCATGCCGAACTGGCGGCGTTGCGCAGCGAACTGCGCGCGGCGGTGCGGCTGCATGCGCCGACCGGCGAAACCGCACGCCAGCCGCCCGATCACCTGCCGGAAGCCGGCCATCACCGCCAGGGGGAGCGTTGAGCGGCAACCGGCCCCAAGAAGACGCCGGGCCGCACCAGGGTTCCTTGATCCCCGGAGGCGGGCTGGGCGCGCTCAGCGTCCGACTGCACGCCGCCGCGCCACCGCAGCGATGGCGCCGAGGCCGAGCAGCAGCAGGGCCCAGGTCTGCGGCGCGGGCACCACGGTCGCCCGGAACTGCTCGGCCAGCACTTGGTGCCCACGCGTCGTCGGATGCACACCGTCCCAGAACACATACTGGTTTGGATCGGCGCACACCGACGGCGCGGCCGCATCCAGGCAGGCCCGGTCGCCGACCGTGAAGCCATGGGCCGCCGGGTTCGCCTGGACGCCTGCGAAGAAGGCCGCGGTGTCGAATCGCATGATGTCGGCGCCCAGCAGCGCCGGGGTGAGCTGGTCGAGGCCGAAGTCGAGGCCGGCATTGAACAGGCCGGTGATCTCGGTCAGCACCGGCGCCTGAGCCGTACCGATGGAGAACGGCAGGCTGCCGAGGTCGGGCATGTTCGGCACGAGGAAGTGGCGCGCACCGGACGCGTACAGCGTAGCTACGGTCGTCAGGATGTTCTGGATGCCGTTGGTCACCAGATTGGTGCCCCCCGGCGAACCCGGGACGGTGCCCGGCAGCATGCCGGTCTGGTTCGCGTAGAACACGTCGTTGGGGAACTGCCAGACGACGAACAGCGAGGTCGCCGGGTCGAAGACCGGCGCCTGCGCCGCGAAGGCCTGCAGCTGCCAGGCGCTGCCCAACTGGTCGAACGCCGGCCGCAGCGCCGCCGGCACGTTGGGATTGACCGAGTTGTAGTTCACGGTGCCGGTGGTCGCACCGGCGATCGCGTAGTTGGTGCCGCCCGCCAGCGACGGCTTGAAGCGGTTGTCGCCGGGGTTGAAGCTCTGCCACAGGTATTCCACCGCGACCGGGCCGTTCGAGTACTGGCCGTTGTAGTACGGCTGCGGCGGAAAGACCACGCCGACGGCAGCCTGGGTCAGCAGGCCGCTGTTGCCGCCGTCGGACAGGCTGTCGCCGAACACGAACAGGCTGCTCAGCGAGCTGAGCGACGCCTGCGCCGCCAGCGGGGCCGCCAGCCCGAGCAGGCCGGCTGCAATGCACGAGACGATTCGATTCACGGTGCTTCCTCCATCGTAGGGATGCGCCACACCGCGCGGTGCGACGACCCGAGCTTACACGTGGGGTTGGCCCGCACCCGTACCAAACGGCGCCTGAGCCGCGGCACCCGGGCTCGGCGCAGTGCAACAGGGGCCGCACATCGGCCACTGCGCCGGCCGAAGTCAGGCCGCTTGCGCCTGCACACCATGCGCGGCGCCGCCTGCGGCCTGCACGTAGACTCGGCCGGCCCGCTCGACACCGCTGCCGCCATGTCCCTGCTCACCGGCTTTCGCGTTCTCGACATCGGCCGCTTCATCGCCGGCCCCTACTGCGCCGCGCTGCTGGGCGACCTGGGGGCCGACGTGATCCGCATCGAGCGGGTCGAAGGCGGCGAGGACCGCCGCCTGCCGCCGGTGGCCGACACCGGCGACGGCGGCGTGTACCTGCAGATGAACCGCAACAAGCGCGGCCTCACGCTGGACCTGGCACACCCCGAAGGCCGCGCGATCATGCGGCGGCTGCTTGGCGGCGCCGACGTGCTGGTGGCCAACCTGCCGCCGGCCACGCTGCGCCAGCTCGGGCTGGACTGGGACACGGTGTCGGCGCTCAATCCGCGCCTGGTGCTGGCCACCGTCAGCGCCTACGGCCCCGGCGGGCCGCTGAGCGCGCAGGCCGGCTTCGATTCGATCGGCCAGGCGATGAGCGGCGCGATGTACCTGTCGGGCCAGCCCGACGCGCCGGTGCGCATCGCGGCACCTTACGTCGATGTGTGCACCGCGCAGGCGCTGGCCACCGGCGTGCTGGCCGCGCTGTGGGCGCGCGAGCGCAGCGGCCGCGGCCAGCAGGTGGAGGGCGCGCTGCTGCGCACCGCGCTGGTGGTCGGCAACGCCACGCTGATCGAGCAGGCGATCCGCGCGCCGCACCGCGTGCCGCAGGGCAACCGCGGCTTCGTGGCGGCGCCCAGCGATGTGTTTCGCGCAGCCGACGGCTGGCTGCTCGTGCAGACCATCGGCCAGCCGATGTTCGAGCGCTGGTGCGGCGTCGTCGGCCGGCCCGAGCTGACGGCCGACCCGCGCTTCGCCGACGACGAGCAGCGCGGCCGCCACAGCGCCGCAATCAGCGCGGTTATGGCCGACTGGTGCGCGGCGCGCCCGCGCGACGAGGTGCTCGCCGCGCTCGCCGCCGCCAAGATCCCGGCCGCGCCGGTGCTGAGCCCGCAGCAGGCGCTGGACGACGCGCACATCCGCGCAGCCGGGCTGCTGCCCGAGCGGCCGATCGCCGGCAGTGCGCAGCGCGCGCCGATCGCACCGCACCCGGTGACGCTGTCCGGCGAGGCGGCCGACTTCCGCCGCCCGGCACCGGCGCTGGGCGAGCACACCGATCCGATCCTGTCCGAACTCGGCTTCGACCCGGCGGCGATCGCCGATCTGCGTGCCCGGCGGGTGGTGTGATGGATCCTTCCGCCCCGCGCCGCATGCGGCTCATGCAGGAGGCGGCGCCGGCGGGGCGGCGGGGCGCCATCGGCGCGCGCCGCGGGAGCCCGCCCGCACGCGCGGCGCGTCCGGTGCCGCGGGCTCACCGACTGATCCGATGACCGGCCCGCACGAACTCGCACCGTTGCGCGCCGCCTATCCGGCGCTGGCCATGCTGCCGGCGGCGCTGGCAGAGCCGGCGGCGCTGCCGCTGATCGAGGTGCCGGCCGGCGCCGTGCTGTTCGAGGAATCGGCACCGTGCAGGGGTTTTCCGTTCGTGCTCGAAGGCGAGGTGCGGGTCGCGCGCGGCTCGGCGCTGGGGCGGTCGATCGAGCTGTACCGCGTGGGGGCCGGCGAAGTCTGCGTGGTGTCGGCCAGTTGCCTGTTCGGGCAAGTGCCGATGACGGCGCACGGCCTGGCGACGCAGCCGACGCGGCTGATGTTGCTGTCCCCCGCCGACTTCGAGCGCTGGCTCGCGCACGAGCCATTCCGGCGCTACGTGTTCGGCGTGTTCGCCGACCGGCTGGCCGACCTGATGAGCCTGGCCGAGGCGGTGGCCTTCCAGCGGCTCGACCAGCGCCTGGCCGCCGCGCTGCTGGGCCGCGGGCCGACGCTGCAGCTCACGCACCAGGCGCTGGCCGACGAACTGGGCACGGTGCGCGAGATCGTCACGCGGCTGCTGCGCCGCTTCGAGCGTGCCGGCTGGCTGGCGCTCGGCCGCGAGCGCATCGAGGTGAAGGACCCGGCGGCGTTGCGCACGCTCGCCGGCGGCGGCATCCCGGCTGGGTGACCGCAGTCACAGACCGCCCCGCAGGCCCGGGGCAGACTTGCGGCCATCGCGGCTGCCAGCCGCTTCGACCGGAGGAATCGACATGAAGATCAACGAAGGCGGAATCGACCGCGTGCTGCGCATCCTGGCCGGGCTGGTGCTGATCGCGCTGGCGTGGACGGGCACGATCGGCGTGTGGGGCTGGATCGGCGTGGTGCCGCTGGCGACCGGGCTGATCGGCTGGTGCCCGGCCTACAGCATCTTCGGCATCTCGTCCTGCCCGATGAAGTCGCGCAGTTGACCACGCCGGCGACGGGATCCGGGGCGCTGCCCGCCAGGGGCTTGAGCCGGGGCGCTACCCGCCCCGGTGGGAGGCTGCGTCAGGCGTGTTCGGCCAGCGCCGCTTCGCGCAGCGGCTGCGCGGCGGCCGGCGTCAGCAGGCGCTGCATCAGCTGGTCGACGCCGCGGATCTGGTTGCCGAAGGGCAGCGCGCCGACGCCGCGGAAGAACAGGCCCTTGGCGGTGTCGCCGCGCAGCGCGGCGGCGAGTTGGCGGTCGATGCAGAACTGGCCCCAGCCGGGCGTGCCGTCGCGCAACCCGCACTGCGCCAGGCAGTCCCAGGCCAGCGAGCAGCGCGGCTTGCGGTGTGCCACCTGCTGCAGCCGCGCCTCGGCCTGCATGTAGTTGGCCAGCCAGCGGGTACGCACCGCACGCGCCGGCAGGCCGGCAACACTGATGAATTCGACCAGATCCTCGTCGCGCGCATCGGCCAGCACCTGCTTGAAGCCGGCCGACGCATCGCTCTCGACGGTGACGGCAAAGGGCGTGCCCAGCTGCACCGCGGCCGCGCCCAGCGTCTGCAGCCGCGCGATGTCGGCGTGCGTGCGGATGCCGCCGGCGACGATCACCGGCACGTCGCGCTCGACGCCGGCGCTGCGCAGGAAGGCCAGCGTCTGCGGCACCACGTTCTCGAAGTCGAAGCGGGTGTCGCCCAGGTCGGCGATGCGCGCCGCCCCCAGGTGGCCGCCGGCCAGCCGCGGGTGCTCGATCAGGATCGCGTCGGGCAGCCGCTTCTTGCGCTCCCACTTGCGCACCAGCAGTTGCACGCCGCGCGCATCCGACAGGATCGGCACCAGCAGCGCCTGCGGGTGGTCCTGCGCCAGCTCGGGCAGGTCCAGCGGCAGGCCGGCACCGACCACCACCATGTCGATGCCGCATTCGAGCGCATGGCGCACCGCCGGCGCGTAGGACTCGAGCGCGCGCATCACGTTGACCGCCAGCAGCCCGCGGCCTTCGCTCAACGCGCGGGCCGCGCGGATCTCGCGGCCGAGCGCTTCGAGGTTGGCGGCGTTGATCGCCGCCTTGGCCGCGCGCGTGGCCTGCTCGCCCGGCAGCAGCTCGCCGGTGGCTTCCATCAGGTCCGGGTGCAGGCGGCGCAGGTCCACCGAAGAGATGGTGCCCACGGCGCCGAGCGCGGCGACGCTGCCCGCCAGACGGTGGGCCGACACCCCGACCCCCATCCCGCCCTGCACCACCGGCAGGAGCGTGCGCCCGCCCAGGCGCAGCGGCCGCAGGCCGGCAGCCGGCAGCATGGCAAACAGGGTGGCAGCGGTTTCGATGGACATGACAACAGGCCGACGCGCCCAACAGGGCGGACGGCCGGACCGTAGTGAAAAACGTCACACCATAGCCGTCCAAGCTTACGGCAACCTTGACTCACCTCAATTCCAGTGCCCAGCCGCTCGACAAGGCAACTCCCGGGCCGCTCGAGCCCTTCGCAGCGGTTGGGGTTCCCCGAGGCCCCAGGGCGCCACCGATGCTCAGCGATGCTCAGCGATGCTCGCGTGCCAGATGCGCCGACGACGCAGCGGTGGCCACCAGGTCGCCCTTGGCGTCGAACAGCTCGGCCTTCAGGAAGGCGATCGTGCGGCCCGACTTGACGATCGTGGCGATGGCCGCGAAGCGCCCGGCGCGGGCCACGCGCAGGAAGCTGACGTGGATGTCGATCGACGACACGCGCAGCCGGTGCTGCGGTTCCGCCGCGAGCACCGCGCAGGCCATCGGCGCGTCGAGCATCGCGGTGACGATGCCGCCTTGCACGATGTCCACCGAATGGCAGAACTCGGGCCCGATCTCGAACTCCATGCGCAGTTCGCGGCGTTCGGGCGTCCAGCCGGCGATGCGGCCGCGCAGGCTGCGGATCACGCCCGGCGGGTCGGCATTGAACTGCTCGAGGATCGGGTCCGCGCTCATCGAAGGGGGCTCGGGGGGTGGCGCGCGGGGTGCGGCGCAGCGCGGGCCGATGCTACGATGCCCCGGACCCGACTGCGCTGCACGAGCCCGAAGATGACCGCCCCGACGATCGAACGCTGGCACCAGCTGGTGAAGAGCCGCGACGCAGCGGCGCTGGATGCGCTGCTCGCCGACGACGTGGAGTTCCTGTCGCCGGTGGTGCACACGCCGCAGGTGGGCCGCGCGATCACCCGCGCGTACCTGACGGCCGCGCTCGGCGTGCTCGACAACGACAGCTTCCACTACGAGGGCCAGTGGATCGGCGCCGACTCCGCGGTGCTGGAATTCGCCTGCACGGTCGACGGCATCCAGATCAACGGCGTCGACATGATCCACTGGAACGCGGCCGGGCAGATCACCCGCTTCAAGGTGATGGTGCGGCCGCTGAAGGCGATCCAGAAGCTGCACGAGCGCATGGCCCAGGCGCTGCAGCAGTCGGCGCCGCCGTCGCAGCCGCGATAGAGCTCGCGGTGCGCGGCGCGCGTGCCGGCGTGGCGCCTGCGACCAGGCTGTACCGGCCCGAATGCTGCAACGCGGTCGGCGGCCCGGCCGCCCGGGCGCTGCGTACCGGTCCGTTGCTCAGCGCCCGGCCGCCAGGCGCGCCGCCCAGTCGTCGGCATCGAAGCCGACGCTGAAGCTGTCGTCGCCCCAGCGCACCACCGGGCGCTTGATCACGCTCGGCGCCGCGCGCATCAGCCGCTCGGCGCCGGCGCGGTCGGCTGCCGCCGCACGCTGCGCGTCGTCGAGCCGGCGCCAAGTGGTGCCCGCGCGGTTGAGCAGCCGCTGCCAGCCGAGCGCGTCGAGCCAGCGCGGCAGTTCGGCTTCGGGCAGGCCCGCCTTCTTGAAATCGTGGAAGGCTGCGTCCACACCCTGCGCCGCGAGCCAGGCGCGGGCGCGCTTGACGGTGCTGCAGTTGGCGATGCCATAGAGCCGCACTTGCGGCCCGGTCTGCGTCTTCATCGCCAGCCTCCTCTGCCCGTGCCGCTCGGCGGGTCGCAACGCGGATCGATGCCGTAGCCGCCGGCGTCGCGCAGCGTGCCGTCGGTATTGACCGTGAGCACGAACCACAGGCAATCGTTGGTCGGGTAGCGCCAGGCCCAAATTTGCCCGCCGAGCCAGCCCAGCGGCAGTACCTCGCCGGGCCGGCCGAGCTGGTAGCGCACCCAGGCGGTGTCGTGGCCGGCGGCGTGGCTCTGGAACCAGATGAAGTTCCATTCGTTCAGCACCTGCTTCGCGTCGATCACCCGGCCCGATGCGTCGAGGTCGACCATCCAGGTCACGCGGCCATAGGGCCCGAACGCGAACTCCACCCGCGTCTGGCCGTCGGGGCCCGGATAGCGGCCGGTCGGCTTGCCGATCAAGGCCGCGGCCTCGGCTTCGGTCATGCCCGGCTTGATTTCCTGCGGCCGATAAGTGCCGCAGGCGGCGACGAGGGCAGCGGCCAGGAGTGCAAGCCAGAGGCGGATCGTGGGCATGGGCAGCAACGGTAGCGGTAGCGGTAGCGGTAGCGGTAGCGGTGGCGGTGGCGATGCTGCCATGCCCGCGCCCGTTGCGGGTACACCGCGCCGCCCTCCCGGCGACAGCGCCGTCCGCCCCGGAGCGCCGCCTCGGCGCGCATGCGCCGCCGATTGCCATGCGCACACCGCCGGTCCGGCAGGCGCGGCCGCGGCGGCGACGACAATCGGGCCCGCCGGCACAGCCGGCCTGCCGCCCGCACCGTGCCACCTGCACCGTGCCACCCGCACCCTGCCCCGCCGATGCTCGAATTCGAACACCTCGCCTGCCGCCGCGGCCGCCGCCTGCTGTTCCGCGGCCTGGCGATGCGCGTGGGCGCAGGCGAACTGCTGCGCGTGACCGGCGCCAACGGCGCCGGCAAGACCAGCCTGCTGCGCATGATCTGCGGGCTGATGGCGCCGGCCGAGGGCCGCGTGCTGTGGCAGGGCGCACCGCTGGCACCCCAGCGCGAGGCCTACCATCGTCAGCTGTTGTACCTGGGCCATGCGGCGGCGCTGAAGGACGAGCTGTCGGCGCTGGAGAACCTGCGCACTGCCGCGCAACTGGCGGGCGAGCGCTGCGACGACGGATCGGCGCGCGCCGCGCTGGCGCAGGCCGGCCTGGCCGGGCGCGAAGCGCTGCCGGCGCGCGTGCTGTCGCAGGGCCAGCGCCGGCGCGCGGTGCTCGCGCGGCTGGCGCTGACCGCAGCGCCGCTGTGGGTGCTGGACGAGCCCTTCAACGCGCTCGACACCGCCGCCACCGGCTGGCTGCTCGGCCTGGTCGAGACGCAGCTGCGCCGCGGCGGGCTGGTGGTGCTGACCAGCCACCAGCCGGTGGCGCTGAGCGAGGCGCTGCCCCAGCAAAGGCTCGAGCTGTGAACGGCGACGGCGCGCTCGCGGCGATGGCCGCGCTGCTGCAACGCGACCTGCGCGTCGCGCTGCGCCGGCGCGCCGACACCGGCGCGGTGCTGGTGTTCTTCCTGATCGTGGTCAGCCTGTTCCCGCTGGGCGTGGGGCCGCAGTTCGAACTGTTGCGCCGGCTGGGCGCCGGGGTGGTCTGGGTCGCGGCGCTGCTGGCGTCGATGCTGTCGCTGGCGCGCCTGTTCGCCGACGACCACGCCGACGGCACGCTCGAGCAGTTGCTGCTGTCGCCCACGCCGCTGGCGCTGCTGGTGCTGGCCAAGGCGGCCGCGCACTGGCTGGCGTCGGGGCTGTTGCTGGTGGCGGCCAGCCCGCTGCTGGCGCTGCAGTTCGACCTGGAGGGCCGCGCGATCGGCGTGCTGTTCGTCTCGCTGCTGCTGGGCACGCCGCTGCTCAGCCTGATCGGCGCGATCGGCGCGGCGCTCACCGTCGGCCTGCGCGGCGCCGGCGTGCTGCTGGGGCTGCTGGTGCTGCCGCTGGTCAGCCCGGTGCTGATCTTCGGCGCCGGCGCGGTCGACGCCGCCGCGGCCGGGCTCGACCCGGGCGCGCACCTGTCGCTGCTGGGCGCGATGCTGGCGCTGGCGCTGGTGCTGGCGCCGCTGGCGGCGGCAGCCGCGCTGCGCATCGCGCACGATTGACGCGCAGCCGCCGCGCCTGCCCCGCCTTGACGCCGCGCAACCCTGCGGGTCGGCGGCTTCAGGGCGCACGGCACAATACGCGGTTCATGGCATGGACCACCTACGCCGCGCCGCAGCGCTTCTACCCGCTGGCCGGGCGCCTGATCCCCTGGCTCTACGGCCTGGCGGCGCTGCTGGGCGCCGTCGGGCTGTGGATCGGGCTGGTCGCGGCGCCCACCGACCATCAGCAGGGCGATGCCTACCGGATCATCTTCGTGCACGTGCCGGCGGCGTGGATGTCGATGATCTGCTACCTGGCGCTGGCCTTCTGGGCGGCGGTCGGGCTGATCTTCAACACCCGGCTGGCGTCGATGCTGGCGCTGGCGCTGGCGCCCACGGGCGCGTGGATGACCTTCCTCGCGCTGTGGACCGGCGCACTGTGGGGCAAGCCGACCTGGGGCACCTGGTGGGTGTGGGATGCGCGGCTGACCTCGGAACTGATCCTGCTGTTCCTGTACATAGGCTTCATGTCGCTGCACGCCGCGATCGACGACGAACGCCGCGCCGACCGCGCCGCCGCGCTGCTGGCGCTGGTGGGCGTGGTCAACGTGCCGATCATCTATTTCTCGGTGCGCTGGTGGAACACGCTGCACCAGGGCGCTTCGGTCAGCCTGACCGCGGCGCCGAGCATGGCGGCGACGATGCTCGCCGGCATGGTGGTGATGGCGCTGGCCGCGTGGGCCTGGTGCATCGCAGCGGCCTTTGCGCGGCTGCGGGTGATCATCCTCGAGCGCGAGCACGGCACCCGCTGGGCGCAGCGCGAACTGGCGGCGGCGTGAGGCCCTCGCCTTCAGGCCGCGCAGACCAGCCCCTGGAGCAAGGCCGTGGGTAGCTGGAGCAGCTTTGCCGAATTCGCACGGATGGGCGGCTACGGCCTGTACGTCTGGGGCTCCTTCGGCATGTGCGCGCTGGTGCTGCTGATCGAGCAGGCCGGCATCGCGCAGCGCCGCCGCAACCTGCGCGGCCTGCCGCCGGACGACCTCGGCAACCCACACGAAGGAGCCGCATGAAACCTCGGTCGAGGCGCGCACTGGCCATCGGCGCCGGCCTGGCGGCGCTCGGCGTCGCCGTGGCGCTGGTGCTCAACGCCTTCCGCAGCAACCTGGTGTTCTTCTACAGCCCGTCGCAGATCGCCGCGAACGAGGCGCCGCAGGGCCGCGCCTTCCGCATCGGCGGGCTGGTCGAGGACGGCAGCCTGAAGCGCGACCCGGGCAGCCTGACGGTCAACTTCGTCGTCACCGACATGGCGCAGCGCGTCGCGGTGCGCTACAGCGGCCTGCTGCCCGACCTGTTCAAGGAAGGCAAGGGCGTGGTCGCGCAGGGCAAGCTCGGGTCCGACGGTGTGTTCGTCGCCGACCAGGTGCTGGCCAAGCACGACGAGAACTACATGCCGCCCGAGGCGGCCGATGCGCTGGAGAAGGCGCGCCACGGCCAGTTGCCACAGGGCGCGCCGAAGATGGCGCAAGGGAGCAGCCGATGATCCCCGAACTCGGCCATTTCGCGCTGATCCTGGCGCTGACGATGGCGCTGGCACAGAGCGTGCTGCCGCTCGTGGGCGCGCACACCGGGCATGCCGGCTGGATGGCGCTGGCGCGGCCATCGGCGCGCGGCCAGTTCCTGTTCCTGCTGGTGGCCTACGGCTGCCTGACCTGGGCCTTCGTCACCGACGACTACTCGGTGCAACTCGCTGCCGAGCATTCCAACTCGATGCTGCCGACGGTCTACAAGTTCACCGCCGTTTGGGGCAACCACGAAGGCTCGATCCTGCTGTGGACGCTGATCCTCGGCGGCTGGACGGCCGCCGTCAGCGTGTTCTCGCGCCAGCTCGACGACCGCACCGTGGCGCGCGTGCTCGGCGTGATGGGGCTGGTGTCGTGCGGCTTCCTGCTGTTCACGCTGTTCACCTCCAACCCCTTCCTGCGGCTGCTGCCGGCCGCCGCCGACGGCCGCGACCTGAACCCGCTGCTGCAGGATCCGGGCATGGTGCTGCACCCGCCGCTGCTGTACATGGGCTATGTCGGCTTCGGCGTGGCCTTCGCCTTCGCGATCGCCGCGCTGCTGGCCGGCCGGCTCGACGCGGCCTGGGCGCGCTGGTCGCGGCCCTGGACCACGGTGGCCTGGATGTTTCTGACGCTGGGCATCGCGCTGGGCAGCTTCTGGGCCTATTACGAGCTCGGCTGGGGCGGCTGGTGGTTCTGGGATCCGGTGGAGAACGCGTCGTTCATGCCATGGCTGGTGGGCACCGCGCTGATCCATTCGCTGGCCGTGACCGAAAAGCGCGGCGCCTTCCGGCTGTGGACCGCGCTGCTCGCGATCCTGGCGTTTTCGCTGTCGCTGCTGGGCACCTTCATCGTGCGCTCGGGCGTGCTGACCTCGGTGCACGCCTTCGCGTCCGACCCGGCGCGCGGCATCTTCATCCTCGGCTTCCTTGCGCTCGTGGTCGGCGGCTCGCTGCTGCTGTTCGCATGGCGCGCGCCCAAGGTGGCCGGCGGCGGCGCCTTCGAACTGGTGTCGCGCGAATCGATGCTGCTGGCCAACAACGTGCTGCTGCTGGTGGCCGCCGCCGCGGTGCTGCTGGGCACGCTGTACCCGCTGGTGCTGGACGCGCTGAACCTCGGCAAGATCTCGGTCGGCCCGCCCTACTTCGAGGCCGTGTTCGTGCCGCTGATGGCGCCGGCGCTGTTCCTGATGGGCGTGGGGCCGCTGGCGCGCTGGCGCAGCGAGCGTCTCGGCGGCCTGGCGCGGATGCTGCGCTGGTCGGCGGCGGTCAGCCTGCTCAGCGCGGTGCTCGCGCCCTTCGTGCTCGGCCACTGGACGCCGCTGATCGGCTTCGGCCTGCTGCTGGGCGTGTGGATCATGGCCACCGCGGTGCAGGCGGTGGTGCAGCGGCTGCGCGCCAACGCATCGGCCGGCCTCGCGCGCCGCATCGCCGCGCAGCCGGGCAGCTTCTGGGGCATGGTGCTCGCGCACGTCGGCGTGGCAGTGTTCGTGTTCGGCGTCACCGTGGTCGGCGGCTTCCAGGTCGAGCAGGACCTGCGCATGGAGCCCGGCAGCCGCACCACGATCGCCGGCCATGAGGTGCGCTTCGTCGGCGTCGCCGACCGCCAGGGCCCGAACTACCAGGCCGCGCGCGGCACCCTCGAGATCACGCGCGACGGCCGCAGCGTCGCCGTGCTGCACCCCGAGCGGCGCGTGTACACCGTCACGCGCATGCCGATGACCGAAACCGCGATCGACCGCGGCTTCACCCGCGACCTGTACGTGTCGCTGGGCGAGCCGCTGGGCCAGGGTGCGTGGAGCGTGCGCGTGTACTACAAGCCGCTGGTCGGCTGGATCTGGGGTGGCTGCGTGCTGATGGCGATCGGCGGGCTGCTCGCGGTGCTCGACCGGCGCTACCGCGTGCGGCGGCGCGTCGCCGCCGGCGCCGCGCCGCCCGCCGCCGACACGCCGCGCACGCCGGCGCCGGCGGCCGGCGGCGCCGCACGCGCAGGCCTGCACCGATGAAGCGCTACCTGCTGCCGCTGCTGGTGTTCGCGGCGCTGGTCGGCTTCCTGGCCGTGGGCCTGCAGCGCGACCCGAAGATCGTGCCGTCGCCGCTGATCGACAAGCCGGCGCCGGCCTTCAGCCTGCCGCGGCTGGACGACCCGGCGCAGGCGATCGCCAACGCCGACCTGAAGGGCAAGGTCTGGCTGCTCAACGTCTGGGCCTCGTGGTGCGTGGCCTGCCGCATCGAGCATCCGGTGCTGGTCGAGCTGGCCGGCACCGGCGCGGTGCCGATCTACGGCCTGAACTACAAGGACAAGCGCGACGACGCGCGCGCCTGGCTGGCGCAGCACGGCGACCCCTACGTCGCGTCGATCGTCGACGCCAAGGGGCTGGTCGGCATCGACTTCGGCGTCTACGGCGTGCCCGAGACCTTCGTGATCGACCAGGCCGGCGTGATCCGCATGAAGCACATCGGGCCGGTCACGCAGGAGGTGCTGCGCGACCAGATCCTGCCGCTGGTGAAGAAGCTCAATGGTTGATCGACTGCTCGCGGCCCTGCTGCTCGCGCTTGCCTGCACCGCCGCGCCGGCGCAGCAGGCGCGGCCGCTGGCCGACGACCCGGCGCTGGAAGCGCGGGTGCTGCACATCGCCGAGGAACTGCGCTGCCTGGTGTGCCAGAACGAGAGCATCGCCGCGTCGCAGGCCGACCTCGCCGTGGATCTGCGCCAGCAGATCCGCGGCCAGCTGCAGCAGGGCCGCAGCGACGCGCAGATCGTCGACTACATGGTGCAGCGCTACGGCGACTTCGTGCTGTACCGGCCGCCGGTGCGGGCCTCCACCTGGCTGCTGTGGGGCGGCCCCTTCGTGCTGCTGGCCGCAGGCGCCGCGGCGCTGGTGCTCGCGATCCGCCGGCAGCGGCGCGGCGCGCGCACGCCTGCGCCGCTGTCGCAGGCCGAGTCGGAGCGGCTCGAGCGGCTGCTGCAGGACGGGCCCGCACCATGACCGCCTTTGTCATCGGCGCCGCGGTGCTGGCCGCCGCGGCGGTCTGGATCGTGCTGGCCGGGTTGCGGCCGCGCGCGGCCGCTACCCGCGGCGCCGACGCGGCGCGCGTCAACCGCGACGCGCTGAAGGCCCAGCTGCAGCAGCTCGACCAGGATCTGGCTGCAGGCACGCTCGACGCCGACGCGCACGCGCGCCTGCGCACCGAGCTGGCGCGCCGCCTGCTCGAAGCGCCGGCCGAGGAAGCCCTGCACGACGCAAGGGTCGGGGCGCGCACCCGCTGGGCGCTGCTGCTGGCGGTGCCGCTGGTGGCGGCGGCGCTGTACGCGGCGGTGGGCAACCCGCAGGCACTGAAGCCCGGCGCAGCGGCTGCGCAGCGCGAGCTGACCCAGCAGGACGTGGAGGCGATGGTGGCCAAGCTCGCCGAGCGCCTGGACAAGCAGCCGCCCGGCCGCGTCGAGGACCTGGAAGCCTGGACGATGCTCGGCCGCAGCTACGCGGTGATGCAGCGCTTCGCCGAAGCCAGCCGTGCCTACGGGCGTGCGCTGCAGCTCGCGCCCGACGATCCGCAACTGCTGGCCGACCAGGCCGACGTGATGGCGATGCTGCAAGGCCAGTCGCTCGAAGGCGAGCCGCTGAAGCTGATCGAACATGCGCTGCGCCTCGACCCGTCCCAGCCCAAGGCGCTGGCGCTGGCCGGCAGCGCCGCCTTCGACCGCAAGGACTACGCGGCGGCAGCGGCCTACTGGGAGCGCGCGCTGGCGCCCGCTCCCGCAGACAGCGAGTTCGCGCAGGGCCTCGCGCGCGGCATCGCCGAGGCGCGCAAGCTGGCCGGCACTGCCGCGCCCGCAACCCCGGGGCGCGGCAGCGCCGACGCCAAGACCGCCGCCGGGCCCGACGGCGCCGGCGAGGCGCGGGCGGCGGGGATCCGCGGCCGCGTCAGCGTGGCGCCGGCGCTGGCGGCGCGCATCGCACCGGGCGACACGGTCTTCGTGTTCGCACGCGCGGCGTCGGGGCCGCGCGCGCCGCTGGCGATCCTGAAGCGGCCGGCCTCGGCGCTGCCCTTCGACTTCACGCTCGACGACACCCAGTCGATGGCGCCGCAGCTGCGGCTGTCGGCCTTCCCGCAGGTGATCGTCGGCGTGCGCGTGTCCAAGAGCGGTGATGCACTGCCCGCCAGCGGCGATCTCGAAGGCGAAGCCGGCCCGCTGCCGCACCGGCGCGACGGCGTCGACCTGACGATCGACCGCGTGCGGCCCTGAGTCAACCCGCGCCGGCCTGCCCTCGGGGCGCCGCGGCGGCCAGCCGCTGGCTCAGCGTGCGGTAGCGCTGCCGGATCTGATCGTCGAACAGTGGGTCGGGCCCGGCCGGCAGCGCATCGGCCACCTTGCGCCAGTCGGCCGGCGCGAGCATCGCGGCGGCGCGCGGCAGGACGTCGCGCTCCTCGGTCTCGAGGTGGCGCCGGTAGTAGGCGAGATAGGTCGCCGCGGCGGCCTCGACCGCGTCGCGCGCGACGATCGCATCGCTTCCCACCTCGCCCAGCAGTTCCAGCAGCCGGCTGCCCGTCTGGCCGATCACGCGATGCTCCTGCAGCAGCCGGTAGATCTTCGGCTTCAGGTCGGGCTCGTGGCGCAACATCGCGGCGTAGGCCAGATCCTCGCGCGGGTGGTGATACCGATCGGCGTAGTCGTGCAGGTAGTGCACGATGTCGAGCATCAGCCCGTAGTCGGGGCTGCCCTGCTCGTGGAACTCGGCCAGTTGCGCCTCGAACAGGTCGAGCAGGCGCGCAAAGCGCTGGTGCTCGCGGTGCCACGCGTCGACGATGTCGATCATGCTGCCCTCCACTGCTGCTTGCCGCTGCGGTGCTGGACAGTCTAGCCCGGTTGTTTCATCACGCGCCGCAGAATGCGGACGCTGCCGCCCCCGGGGAAATCGCCGCGACCGCACCCGGGGCACGATGCGCGCCGCAAGCGCCGCTGCTGCCGACGCATTAGCATCGCCGGTCCGCCGCCGCAGGCCTGCGCCCTGTACTGAACACCCGAACCCGATGCCGCCGATGATTGCCGAGGCCGAGCGCCCGTCCGCGCCGATGTCGCTGCAGCGCGTGCTGTGGTGCGGCGCCGCAGTGGTCACGCTGTCGATGGGTATCCGCCACGGCTTCGGCCTGTGGCTGCAGCCGATCACGCTGGAGCGCGGCTGGACGCGCGAGACCTTCGCCTTCGCGATGGCGGTGCAGAACCTGGCCTGGGGCGTGGCCGGGCCGCTGGCCGGCATGGTGGCCGACCGCTTCGGCGCGATGCGCGTGCTGCTGGCCGGCGGCCTGCTGTACGCGGCCGGGCTGGCGTTGATGGCGCTGGCATCCACCGGCGCCGGTTTTGCCGCGAGTGCCGGGGTGGTGCTGGGCGTCGCTCAGGCCGGCACCACCTATGCGGTGATCTACGGCGTCATCGCGCGCCAGGTCGATCCGGCGCGGCGCTCGTGGGCGATGGGCGTCACCGCGGCGGCGGGCTCCTTCGGCCAGTTCGTGATGGTGCCGGTATCGAGCGCGCTGATCGGCACGCTGGGCTGGCAGGCGGCGCTGTTCGTGCTGGGCGCCGCCGCGCTGCTGATCCTGCCGCTGGCCCGGCTGCTGCGCGAGCCGCCGGCACCGGCCGCGCGCCACGCGCAGCACCAGAGCATCGGCGCGGCGCTGCGCGAGGCCTTCGGCTGGCGCAGCTTCCAGCTGCTGATGGCCGGCTACTTCGTCTGCGGCTTCCAGGTGGTGTTCATCGGCGTGCACATGCCCAGCTACCTGAAGGACCACGGCCTGAGCCCGCAGGTGGCCACCGTCGCGCTGATGTTGATCGGGCTGTTCAACGTGTTCGGCACCTACGCGGCGGGGTCGCTCGGGCAGCGGCTGGCCAAGCGCCACATACTGGCTGCAATCTACCTGCTGCGATCGCTGGCGATCGTCATCTTCCTGTGGGCGCCGCTGACGCCGGCCAGCGTGTACGTCTTCTCCGCGGCGATGGGGCTGCTGTGGCTGTCGACGGTGCCGCCGACCAACGCGGTGGTCGCGCAAATCTTCGGCGTGCAGTACATGAGCATGCTCGGCGGCTTCGTGTTCCTGAGCCACCAGGTCGGCTCGTTCATGGGCGTGTGGCTGGGCGGCGTGCTGTACGACCGCACCGGCAGCTACGACGTGGTGTGGTGGATCGCGGTCGCGCTCGGCGTGTTCGCCGCGATCGTCAACCTGCCGGTGCGCGAAACGCCGATCCCGCGCCCGGCGTTGCGCGCAGCCTGAAGGTGTCGCCGGCATGAAGCCCGAAGCGCGCCGCACCGTGGTCCGCGCGGCGCTGTGGCTGGCCGCCGGCACGGCCCTGGCGGCGGCGGCGCTGGCCTACCTGAACCCGCACCTGGCGGTGGACCTGGCCAACCGGCTGTGGGCCTGCTTCTGACCCGGCCGGCGCCGATGCACGCAGCCGCGTCCGCTGCCCCGTCAGCCTGGGTCTGCCGCTTCGCGGGCCTGCTGCGGCCGGAGGCGCGCGTGCTCGATCTGGCCTGCGGCAGCGGCCGCCACGTGCGCTGGCTGGCGGCGCAGGGATTCGCCGTGACCGCGGTGGACCGCGACGCGCAGGCGCTGGCGCCGCTGGCGGGCATCGCCGAGATCCACGCCGCCGACCTCGAAGGTGCACCCTGGCCGCTGCCGGGGCGGCAGTTCGACGCGGTGGTGGTGACGAACTACCTGTGGCGGCCGCTGGTGCCGGCGCTGCACGCGGCGCTGGCCGACGGCGGCCTGTGGATCCATGAGACCTTCGCCGACGGCCAGCAGACGATCGGGCGGCCGGCGCGCGCCGAGTTCCTGCTGCGCCACGGCGAGCTGCTCGAGCAGGCGCGCGGCCTGCGCGTGCTGGCCTACGAGGACGGCTTCGAGCCGGGGCCGCCGCCGCGCTACGTGCAGCGCATCGCCGCACTGCGGCCCGACCCGGCGGCCGGCGCGCACCCGCGCCACCGGCTGGCCGGCGGGCCGGGGGCGGCGGCATAAAATCGAGCGAATCCCGAAGGACACCCATGACACCGATAGTTGGCAGCATCGTCGCGCTGGTCACCCCGATGCACGAGGACGGCAGGATCGACTACCCCGGGCTGCGCCGGCTGATCGACTGGCACATCGCCGAAGGCACCGACTGCGTATGCATCGTCGGCACCACCGGCGAATCGCCGACCGTGTCGATCGAGGAGCACTGCGAGATCGTGCGCGCGGCGGTCGGGCACGCGGCCGGCCGCATCCCGATCATGGCCGGCACCGGCGGCAACGCCACCAGCGAGGCGATCGAACTGACCAAGTACGCGAAGCAGGTGGGCGCAGCCTGCTCGCTGCAGGTGGTGCCCTACTACAACCGGCCGTCGCAGGAAGGGATGTACCAGCACTTCCGCGCGATCGCCGAGTCGGTCGACCTGCCGATGCTGCTGTACAACGTGCCCAGCCGCACGGTGGCCGATCTGCAGCACGACACCGTGCTGCGGCTGGCGCAGATCGACAACGTGGTCGGCATCAAGGAAGCCACCGGCAACATCGAGCGCGCCGCCTGGCTGATCAAGGAAGCGCCGCAGGGCTTCTCGATCTACTCCGGCGACGACGGCAGCGCGGTCGCGCTGATGCTGCTCGGCGGCCACGGCAACATCAGCGTCACCGCCAACGTGGCGCCGCGGCTGATGCACGAGCTGTGCATCGCGGCGACCCAGGGCGAGGTGCGGCGCGCGGCCGAACTGCAGCTGCGGCTGCTGCCGCTGCACCGCGCCCTCTTCTGCGAGCCGAGCCCGGCGCCCACCAAGTGGGCGATGGCGCAACTCGGCCTGTGCGGCGAGGCGGCACGGCTGCCGATCGTGCCGCTGACCGAAGCCGGTCGCCCGACGGTCGCGGCAGCGCTGCGCGCAGCCGGCCTGCAGTGAAGCCGCTGCCCGCGCACCGCCGACGCCGCCCGTTGCCGACGCCCGAACCGCGGCCGCCGAGCGGCCGCCCGGAGAACCCGAACGTGAATCGCATTGCGCACCGCAGCGCATCCGTCGTCGCTGCCCTGGCCGCCGTGCCGGTGCTGCTGGCCGGCTGCTCCAGCCCGATCACCGGCGAGCGGGTCGACTACCGCAGCGCATCGGTCAAGGTCAACCCGCTCGAAGTGCCGCCCGACCTGACCCAGCTCAGCCAGAACAGCCGCTACCAGCAGCAGCAGGGCACCGTGACCGCGAGCACGATGGCGGCCGGCACCACCGCTGCCGCGGCCGGCAGCCGCGTGCCCGTGGTCGCGCCGCTGAGCGTCGGCGACTACCGCGTCGAGCGCGACGGCGACCGCCGCTGGCTGGTGGTGCCGCGCACCCCCGACGAAATCTGGGTCACCGTGCTGCAGTTCTGGGACGAGCTGGGCTTCACCATCGAGAAGAAGGACGCGGCCTCGGGCACGATCGTCACCAACTGGGCCGAGAACCGCGCGAAGCTGCCCAACGACATGATCCGCGGCACGCTCGGCGGCATCCTGGGCTCGGTGTATTCGACCGGCGAACTGGACCAGTTCCGCACCCGGATCGAGCGCACGCCGGGCGGCAGCGAGATCTTCATCAGCCACAAGGGCATGGTCGAGACCTACACCACGCCGCAGAAGGACTTCACCAAGTGGGAGCCGCGGCCGAGCGACCCCGAGCTCGAGAACGAGATGCTGGCGCGGCTGCTGGTCAAGCTCGGTGCGACCGAAGCCGGCGCGGTCGCCGCGGTGACCGCGGCGGCACCCGCATCGGCACCGGCGGCAAGCGCAGAGCCGCGCGCGCGCGTGCTCACCGGCAAGCCGGGCGCCGCCTTCGAGATGGACGACAGCCTCGACCGTGCGTGGCGGCGCGTGGGCATCGCGCTCGACCGCTCGGGCTTTACGGTCGAAGATCGCGACCGCGCCGCCGGGCTGTATTTCGTGCGCTACGTGGATCCGAAGACCGCCGGCAAGGAAGCACAGCAAGGCTTCTTCACCAAGCTGTTCGGCGGCAAGGCCGATTCGAGCGCGGCGCCGGTGAAGTACCAGGTCGCCCTGCGGACCGACGGCGGCAAGACGCTGGTGTCGGTGCTGAACTCCCAAGGCGCTCCCGACAACAGCGAGAACAGCCAGCGGATCGTAAGCTTGCTCGTGAACGACCTGAAGTAGCCGTCAGGGCCACCCGGGCGTCTCGCCGGCGCCTGAAACGATGAAAGCCGCCCGAGGGCGGCTTTCTCGTTCATCCGGGCCGCGCGTCGCGACGGCCCGGGCTGCAGCAGCTTACTTCTTGACGGCGTCGGCAGCCTTGCCCGCCGCGTCCTTGGCCGCATCGACAGCGCCCTTGGCCGCGTCGACGGCTTGGCCGGCGGCATCCTTGGCCTCGCCCACGGCAGAGGCGGCGGCAGCAGCAGCGTCGCCGACCGCGGAGGCGGCGGAATCAGCGGCGCCGGCCACGGCCGAAGCAGCCTCGCTCGCGGCACCGGCCACGGCCGACGCCGCGGCTTCGGCTGCGGGGGCAGCAGCGGGTGCGGCTGCCGGCGCGGCCGCTTCTTCCTTCTTGCCGCAAGCGGCCAGCGCGACGGCGGCGACCAGCGAGGCCACGACTAGGGTCTTGTTCATGACGATTCCTCAGGTTTGGAGTGGTGGAAAGACCGGTATTCCGGTAGGCCCCGCATTCGCGGACATCGGCCCCGCCAGACGGCACGGCCCGCAATGCAGCGAGCGACGCACAGACGCAAATTGTAATTGGGCTAGTGGATTTCCCTAGAGCCCGAGGGTCGTCGCCGGCAGCGCCGGCGTGCAACGTTGCAAAAGCGCATCAATCCGGTCGGTCCAGACCCGCGCCTCGGCGGCGGCGTCGTGCCAGTGGCCGCGCCAATGCCGGCGGTCGACCAGCTGCAGCACCGCGGCCGGCTCGACCACCAGCACCGTCGGCAACTCGGCAATCTCGGCCGGGTCGGGCGCCACGGCCCGGATCGCGTGCGCGTAGACGCGGTACCACGCCATGAAGCGCGGACGTCCGCGGGCGACGGCGTCGAAGCGCTCGGCCAGCAGCACCAGCTGCCGCTGGGGCAGGCGCAACCAGCGGCCCAGGGCGTCGAGCAGGGCCTCGTCGTCGAGCGGCCATTCGGCAAAGTCGGGATCGACCCACAGCATGCGGCGCGCGGCCGCCGCCAACGCCGCGGCCGGCGCCTGCACCACCGCGGCGGCAAAGGCGGCCTGGCCGTCGATCGCGCTGCGCGTCATCGCCGCGTCACCCCGTGGCCTTGCCGGCCGCATGCAGCCAACCGGCCTCGGCCCACTCGGCGAGCGCCGCGCGCACCGCCGCACTCGCCGTGCCGACTGCGCGCGCGTCCAACCGGCGCCGGTCGGCCAGCCGCCGCAGCAGCCGCGCGTCGCGCCCAGTCGCGCAGTACGACTCGCCGTTGATGAACACGTGCTGCATGTCGTAGAGCATACGCGTGCGCCGGTCGAGCTCGACGCCGGCCCGAACGGCGCCGGCCGCACCCGTGTCGAACCACACATGCGGCTTGGGCTCGCTCAACACCTCGCCCAACGCGCGCGGCAGCGCCAGCGGATCGCGCAGCGCGCGCGCGACGGCGGCGGCGGCCCAGGCCTGCAGCGCCGGCGGCACCTCGGCCGGGGTGGCGCTCGCCGGCTGATGCGGGTCGGCGTAGGGGCGCTCGCCGTCGGCCGTCTCGACCGACTCGGCCATGCGGCCGAGCAGCTCGCGCACCAGCTCGCCCGGGGTCGGCGCGCGAAAGCCCACCGACGCCGTCATGCACTCGCCCACCGCCGTGCCGTCGTGCGCCCAGCGCGGCGGCAGGTACAGCAGGTCGCCGGGCTCGACCACCCATTCCTGCTCGGGCTCGAAGCGCCGCAGGATCTTCAGCGGCACCCCGGCCACGAGCTCGGCGTCGCGGCAGCGGCCGATGCGCCAGCGCCGCCGCCCCTGCACCTGGATCAGGAACACGTCGTACGAATCGAGGTGCGGCCCGACGCCGCCGCCGTCGCTGGCCCACGACAGCATCAGGTCGTCGAGCCGCGCTGCCGGCACGAAGGCGAAGCGCTGCAGCAACTCGTGCGCCGCCTGCAGGTGCAGGTCCAGCCCCTGCACCAGCAGCGTCCAGCCGGGCTGGCGCAGCGGCGGCAGCGTGCGCCGCGGCAACGGGCCGTGGCGCAGCGTCCACGCACGCGCGCCGCGGCCGTGGCGCACGACCAGTCGCGACTCGACCGCGTCGCCCGCCGCCAGCGCGAACAGCGCGGCGCGCGCCAGCGGCGGCTCGACACCGGGCAGCGCCTGGCGCACCAGCAGCGGCTTCTTCTGCCAATGGCGGCGCATGAACTGCGCCGGCGTCAGGCCGCCGAGCAGCGGCAGGGCTTGGTCCGGATCCATTGCGCGCATTCTGGCCGGCCGCGGCGCACGGCCATGCGATCATCGCCGCATGGACATCATCGCCCCTTGCGTGGTCAGCCTGACATGGACGCTCGCCGACGCGCAGGGCGGCCTGATCGACGAGCTGGCCGACCCGGTCGAGTTCTTCTACGGCGGCGACGACCTGCTGCCCAAGGTCGAGGAGGCGCTGGCCGGGCAGGCCGAGGGCTTCGAGGCCCGGCTGCACCTGGAACCCGAGCATGCGTTCGGCGACTACCGCAGCGAGCTGGTGTGCTTCGAGGCGCGCGCGCTGTTCCCGGCCGAAGTCGAGCCGGGCATGCAGTTCGAGGGCCTGCCCGACGGCGCTGTGACGCCCGACATGCCGGCCGATGCGATCTACACCGTGACCGAGGTGTATCCCGACCACGTGGTGCTCGACGGCAACCATCCGCTGGCCGGCATCGCGCTGCGGCTCGAGCTGAAGGTGCGCGCGGTGCGCGCGGCCACCGCCGGCGAGATCGAGGCCGGCACGCTCGGCAGCAGCGGCCTGGCGGTGATGGACGGCCAGCCGCCGGACGCGACAATGCACTGAATCACGGCCGCGGCCGGCACCGCGGCGGCGGCGCGGAATCAGTGCTGGCCGGTCGAGCCGAAGCCGCCCTCGCCGCGCTGCGACGCGCCGAAGTCGTCGACGCGCCGGAAGGCCGCCTGCACCACCGGCACGATCACCATCTGCGCGATGCGCTCCAGCGGCTGCACCGTGAAGGGATCGCGCCCGCGGTTCCAGCAGCTGACCATCAGCGGGCCCTGGTAGTCGCTGTCGATCAGCCCGACCAGGTTGCCCAGCACGATGCCGTGCCTGTGGCCCAGGCCCGAGCGCGGCAGCAGCATCGCCGCCAGGCCGGGGTCGCCGATGTGGATCGCGAGGCCGGTGGGGATCAGCGCCGCGTCGCCCGGCGCCAGCACCAGCGGCGCATCGAGGCAGGCGCGCAGGTCCAGCCCGGCGCTGCCCGGCGTCGCGTAGGCCGGCAGCTGCGCGGCCATGCGCGCGTCCAGCACCTTGAGGTCGATCGTGGTCATCGCGCCGGCAGCCTTTGCGCGATCTCGGCCACGAGCGCGCGCGCCAGCGTCAGCTTGTCGGCGCGCGCCAGCTCGCGCTCGCCCTGATCGTCCACCAGCAGCAGCGCGTTGTCGTCGCGGCCGAAGGTTGCCGGCCCGAGGTTGCCGACGATCAGCGGCACCCCCTTGCGCAGCCGCTTCGCGCGCGCGTGCTGCGCCAGATCGTGGCTCTCGGCGGCGAAGCCGACGCAGTACGGCGCGGCTGGCAGCCGCGCCACCGCGGCCAGGATGTCGGGGTTCTCGGTCATCGGGATCGTCGGCACCGCGCCGCTGCCGTCCTTCTTGATCTTCTGCGCGCCGCACTCGGCCGGCCGCCAGTCGGCCACCGCGGCGGTGGCCACGAACACGTCGTGCTGCGGCGCCAGCGGCAGCACTGCGTCGTGCATCTGCTGCGCGCTCTTCACGTCCACGCGCGCCACGTGGCGCGGCGTGGGCAGCGCCACCGGCCCGGCGACCAGCGTGACCTGCGCGCCTGCCTCCTGCGCGGCGCGCGCGATCGCGAAGCCCATCTTGCCGCTGGACAGGTTGGTGATGCCGCGCACCGGGTCGATCGCCTCGAAGGTGGGGCCGGCGCTGATCAGCACGCGCCGGCCCGCCAGCCGCTTGGGCTGGAAGTGCGCGATCAGCTCGTCGCACAGCTCGAGCGCTTCCAGCATGCGGCCGTCGCCGACCTCGCCGCAGGCCTGGTCGCCGGCCGCCGGGCCGAGGATCGCGGCACCGTCGGCCGCCACCTGCGCGACGTTGCGCTGCGTGGCCGGGTGCGCCCACATCTCGCGGTTCATCGCCGGCGCCAGCAGCAGCGCGCAGTGCTGAGCAGGCCGCGCCAGGCACAGCAGGCTCAGCAGCTCGTCGGCGCGGCCCTGTGCCAGCTTGGCGATGAAGTCGGCGCTGGCCGGTGCCACCAGCACCGCGTCGGCCTCGCGCGTCAGGTTGATGTGCGCCATCGCGTTGGGCTCGCGCAGGTCCCACTGGCTCAGGTACACGCTGCGGTTGCTCAGCGCCTGCATCGTCACCGGCGTGATGAACTGCGCGGCGGCCTCGGTCATCACCACCTGCACGCTCGCGCCATGGCGCACCAGTTCGCGCACCAGCTCGGCCGACTTGTAGCAGGCGATGCCGCCGCTCAGGCCGAGCACGACGTGGCGGCCTTGCAGATCCTGCAGCTCGTTCATGGGGGGTTCCTCAGCTTGCCCTTCCGGCAAACCGCCCGCGCGGCCGCCGTGCGTCTGCGATGCGGCCGGCAGGCCGGCTTGCGCGTCGCGGCTCACGGCTGCGCACCCGGCGCACCGTGGCACTTCTTGAACTTGCGGCCGCTGCCGCAGGGGCAGGGATCGTTGCGCCCCGGCCCCCTCTCGACGTGCCGCGGCGCCGGCCGCAGCGACTGCTCGAACCAGAAGCAGCGCAGGTCCTGCACCGCGAAGCAGGCCTCGTCGATCAGCTCGTCGCGCGACAGCGCCCGCCCCGGATGGCGGGCCGCGAGATCGGCGCGCAGCTTCGCGGCGTCGCGCTCGACCAGCGCCTGCACGCACTGCAGGCATTCTCGAAGGATCTGCGCGTCGTCGCTGCCGTCGTCGATCACGGTCCAGTCGCCGGCCACGCGGTCGATCGTCTCCAGGAAACCGATCGCCCAGATCTCGCCGGTGCCCGGCCAATCGGCCGCCTGCTCGGGCGTGAGCTCGCCTTCGGCCAGCAGCCGGTCGCGCAGCGCCGGGTCGAATTCGTCCATCAGCGGCTGCAGCCGCAGGCGCTCGGGATCGTCGAACAGGGCTTCGGGGTCGAGCTGCGCGGCCACGACGTCCCAGCGCCGCAGCAGCGTGCCCAGCGCCTGCTCGACATCGTCGGGGTCGGCGAAAGTGCGCTCCCAGGTGTCGTCGAACAGCAGCGGCAGCCATTGCGACGGCGCCAGCACGCGCGGTACGCAGATCAGCGCGGCCAGGCAGCCGTCGAACCACTCGAGCGACAAGGTGTCGTCGAAGCCGGACAGGCGCTCGAACAGGGCGTCGAGTGCTTCCAGATCGGCTTCGGTGCTCTGCGGTGGGGTGCTCATCGGATTCGGGCTGCGGCCGGCGATGCCGGCCGGCACCGGAATGTTCGCACACCGGCGCAGCCGCGCCATCCGGCCGGCTATGCTGGCGCCGATGCATGCCGCCGCCCGCCCGACCCCGGCCGCCCTGGCCGCCCTGCTTGCCGGCCTTCTTGCCGCTGCGCGCACCGCCCTGCTACCTGCCCTGCTACCTGCCCTGTTTCCCGTCCTGCTTCCCGCCCCACTTGCCGCCCCACTTGCCGCCCTGCTTGCCGCCCTCCTCGCCGCAGCGCCCGCCGCCGATGCGGCGCCGGCCGCTGCCGCCGATGTGCTGATCTTCGGCGAGCTGCACGACCAGCCCGACCAGCAGCGCCAGGTCGCCGCCGAGGTGCAACGGCTGGCTTCCGAGGGCCGGCTCGCCGCCGTGGTGCTCGAGATGGCTGAGCAGCCGCACAGCACCGCCGCGCTCGGCCGCAGCGCGACCCCGGCCGAGGTGCGCAGCGCCCTGGCCTGGCGCGGCTGGGACTGGGAGCCCTACGCCGACGTGGTGATGAACGCGGTGCGCGCCGGCGTGCCAGTGGTCGGCGGCAACCTGCCGCGCGCGCAGTTGCCCGCCGCGATGGCCGACGCCGCGCTCGACGCGCTGGTGCCGGCCGCCGTGCACGAGCGCCTGGCGCAGGCGGTGCGCGCGGGCCACTGCGATCTGCTGCCCGAGGCACAGGTGCCGGGCATGGTGCGGGTGCAGATCGCGCGCGACCGCGCACTCGCCCAGGCGGTGGCCGAACGCGCGCGCCTGGCGCAGCCGCAGCAGACGGTGCTGCTGCTGACCGGCGCGCAGCACGCGTCGCGCGACCGCGGCGTGCCGCTGCACCTGGCGGCAGCCGACCCGCAGCTGCCGGTGCGGGTGGTGATGTTCGGCGATACGGCCGACGGGCGCGTGGCCGACGAGCACCGTGCGGCCGAGGTGACGCCGCAGGCCGACCACTGCGCCGAGCTGCGCCGCAGCCTGGGCACGACCGCACCCGCAGCCTCGGCGCCACGCTGAAGAACGCGCGCCGGCGCCGAGACCCGCCGCGAGCCGCCGCCTCAGGCCCGCTCGGCCACCCAGGCGCGCACCGAGTCGAGCGCCGCCGGCAGCCGCGACGCATCGTTGCCGCCGGCCATCGCCAGGTCGGCCTTGCCGCCGCCCTTGCCGCCCACCTGCTGCGCGACGAAGTTGACCAGTTCGCCGGCCTTGATCTTCGCGCTGCGGTCGGCGGTGACGCCGGCGGCCAGCTGCACCTTGCCGCCCTCGACCGCGGCGAGCACGATCGCCGCGCTCTTGAGCTTGGCCTTGAGCCGGTCCATCGTCTCGCGCAGCGCCTTGGCGTCGGCACCCGGCAGCGTCGCCGCCAGCACCTTCAGGCCGCCCACGTCGACCGCCTGGCCGAGCAGCTCGTCGCCCTGCGCCGATGCGAGCCGACCCTTGAGCGCATCGAGCTCCTTCTCGAGCCCGCGCACCTGGTCGAGCAGCGCGGCCACGCGCGCCGGCACCTCGGGCTTGTGCACGCGCAGCGTGCCGGCGACGCCGCCGAGCGTCGTCTCCAGGCCCTGCACGTAGGCGAGCGCGTTGTCGCCGGTGAGCGCCTCCACCCGGCGCACGCCGGCGGCGACGCCGCCTTCGGCGACGATCGTGAACAGGCCGATGTCGCCGGTGCGCGCCACGTGCGTGCCGCCGCACAGCTCGCGGCTCGAGCCGATGTCGAGCACGCGCACTTCCGATCCGTACTTCTCGCCGAACAGCATCATCGCGCCCGCCTTCTGCGCCTGCTCGATCGGCATCAGCTCGGCGATCACCGGCGTGTTGGCCAGCACCTCGGCGTTGACCAGGCGCTCGATCCGGCGGATCTGCTCGTCGCTGACCGGCGCGTTGTGCGCGAAGTCGAAGCGCGTGCGCTCGGCGTCGACCAAGCTGCCCTTTTGCTGCACGTGCGCGCCCAGCACCTCGCGCAGCGCCTTGTGCATCAGGTGGGTGGCGCTGTGGTTGCGCATCGTGCGGGCACGGCGCTCGGCATCGACGCGCGCGACGACTTCGTCGCCGAGCTCGACCTCGCCTTCGACGATGCGGCCCTGGTGGCCGAACACGCTCGCCTGGATCTTGGTGGTGTCTTCCACCAGCACGCGCGCACGCTGGTTGCGCAGCTCGCCGGCGTCGCCGACCTGGCCGCCGCTCTCGGCATAGAACGGCGTGTGGTCGAGCACGATCACCACGTCGTCGCCGGCACGCGCCTTGCGCACCGGCGTGCCGTCGAGGTAGATGGCGCTGACCTTGCTGTGCTCGCACACCAGGTGCTCGTAGCCGTGGAAGGCGGTCGCCGCGCCGTCGTACTCGAGCCCCTGCGCCATCTTGAACTTGGCCTTGGCGCGCGCCTGCTCGCGCTGGCGCGCCATCGCCGTGTTGAAGCCCGCCTCGTCGACCGCGACGCCGCGCTCGCGGCAGACGTCGGCCGTCAGGTCCAGCGGGAAGCCGAAGGTGTCGTGCAGCTTGAACGCGGTCTCGCCGTCGAGCACGCGCGCGCCGCCGCCGGTGGTGGCGCCGAGAGCCGCCTCGAGGATCTCCATGCCGTTGGCGATCGTCTGGAAGAAGCGCTCTTCCTCCGCGCGCAGCACTTCGGTCACGCGCAGCTTGTCGCGGCGCAGCTCGGGATAGGCGTCGCCCATCTCGTCGGCCAGCGGCGCGACCAGCGTGTGGAAGAACGGCCGGCGCGCGCCCAGCTTGTAGCCGTGGCGGATCGCGCGGCGGGCGATGCGCCGCAGCACGTAGCCGCGGCCTTCGTTGCCCGGGATCACGCCGTCGGCCACGGTGAACGCGCAGGCGCGGATGTGGTCGGCAATGACCTTCAGCGAAGGCGTCTGCAGGTCGGACAGGGCCTGCCCGCCGGCCGCCGCGACCGCGTCGCGCGTGGCTTGCAGCAGGTTGGCGAACAGGTCGATCTCGTAGTTGCTGTGCACGTGCTGCAGCACCGCCGCCAGCCGCTCGAGCCCCATGCCGGTGTCGACGCTGGGCTTGGGCAGCTTGTGCATCACGCCGTCTTCGGTGCGGTTGAACTGCATGAAGACGTTGTTCCAGATCTCGATGTAGCGGTCGCCGTCCTGCTCGGGCGAGCCCGGCGGGCCGCCGGCCACCTGCGGGCCGTGGTCGTAGAAGATCTCGCTGCACGGGCCGCAGGGCCCCGTGTCGCCCATCATCCAGAAGTTGTCGGATTGATAGCGGGCGCCCTTGTTGTCGCCGATGCGCACCACGCGCTCGGCGGGCAGGCCGATCACCTTGACCCAGATGTCGTAGGCCTCGTCGTCCTCTTCGTAGACCGTGGCCCAGAGCTTGTCGGCGGGCAGCTTGTAGACCTCGGTCAGCAGTTCCCAGGCGTACTTGATCGCGTCGTGCTTGAAGTAGTCGCCGAAGCTGAAGTTGCCCAGCATCTCGAAGAAGGTGTGGTGGCGCGCGGTGTAGCCGACGTTCTCGAGGTCGTTGTGCTTGCCGCCGGCGCGGATGCACTTCTGGCTGGTGGCGGCGCGCGTGTACGGCCGCTTGTCGAAGCCGAGGAACACGTCCTTGAACTGGTTCATGCCGGCGTTGGTGAACAGCAGCGTCGGGTCGTCGCCCGGCACCACCGGCGAGCTGGCGACGACGGTGTGGCCCTTCGATTCGAAGAAGCGCAGGAAGGTGGAGCGGATGTCGTTGGCTTTCATGGTCGGCAGGTGCTGAGTGTTCAGGCGACGATGCGAAGTCCGATACGGCGCGCGGCGTCGGCCAGGGTGGCGTCGAGCGTCGCGAGCGGGCAATGCAGGTTCAGGGCCAGTTCGATGTAGGCGGCGTCGTAGGCCGTGAGCTGGTGCGTGTGCGCGGCGATGAAGCGTTGGCGCACGCCGGCATCGGCGGCGCCGACGGTCTCGATGCGCAGGCCTTCGAGCCGCGCGCAGACGATCGCGACCTGCTCTTCGTCGACCCGGCGCCGGCGCAACCCGTTGCGCAGCGCATTGGCCACTTCGTAGGGCCACAGCGGCGGCACCAGCATGCGCCCGGCCGCCGTCTCGGCCATGCCGGCCGGCCGCACCTCGTCGGGCATCACCATCGCCAGCGTGTACGAGCAGTCGAGCACGATCACCGGCGGCCCTCGTCGCGCCAGGCCAGGATTTCCTCGACGGTGATCGGCCCGCCGCGGGCCGCGATCTCGCGGCCGACGGCCTGGAGCTCGTCCAGGATCTCCAGCCGCTTGCGGTACAGCTCGGGCGAGATCTCGGTGGTGATCGGCACCAGCTTGGCCACCGGCTTGTTGTGGCGCGTGATGATCACTTCCTCGCCGCGCTCGGCACGGGCGATCAGCTCGGACAAGTGGGTCTTGGCCTCGAACAGGCCGACGGTCTGCATGGCGGCACCGGATTGGTTGAATCAACCAGATTCTAGCTGCGGGCGCGTGACCGCGCTCGGCATCACACCGCGCGCCTCCGGCTCTCGAGGAAGGCGAACACGCGCTCGTCGCTGCTGTAGGCGACGTTGAAGCGCATCCACGGCGTCGGCTGCAGGTCGGCGGCGAACAGGTGCCCGGGCCCGAGCAGGATGTCGTGCTCGGCCGCCTCGAGCGCGGTGCGGCCGGCGTCGGGCATGTCGGGATGCCGCGCCCACAGGAACAACCCCGCCTTGGGCTCGTGGAAGATCTCGAAGCCCAGATCGTCCAGCCGGCGCGCGACCAGCTCGTGCGCCCGCGCCAGCCGCTCGCGCAGCCCCTTCAGGTGCTTGCGCCAGCGGCCTTCGGTGAGCGCGCCATTGGCCAGCCGCTCGGTCAGCTCCGGCGAGGTCAGCCCGGCGATCATCTTGAGCTGGGCCAGGTCTTCGACCAGGTCGGGGTGGGCGACGACGTAGCCGACGCGCAGGTTCGGCGAGATCGTCTTCGAGAAGCTGCCGACGTGCAGCACGCGCGCGAGCTGGTCCAGGCTGGCCAGCGACGGCCGCGGGTCGGGGTCCAGGTCGGCACAGATGTCGTTCTCGACGATCAGCAGGTCGTGCTTCTCGGCCAGCTGCAGCACGCGGTGCAGCTGCGCGAGCTGCGCGACCGAACCGGTCGGGCTCTGCAGCCGCGGCTGGGTGAAGAAGACCCGCGGCCGGTGCTGGACGATGGCCGCCTCGAGCGCGGCCAAGTCCCAGCCCTGCGGGGTGCGCGGCGCGCCGACCAGCGTCGCGCCGAGGAAGCGCAGCCCGAACAGCAGGTTCGCGTAGCCCGGGTCGTCGACCAGCACCACGTCGCCGGGGCGTACCAGGCGGCGCGCCGCCAGATCCAGCGCCTGGCTCGAGCCCTGGGTCAGCAGCACCTGCTCGGGCGCCACGCCCAGCTCCTGCTCGGCGAGCGCGTCGCTGATCCGCCGGCGCAGCGGCGCGAAGCCCTTCGGGTCGCCGTAGCCGCCGAAGTCCAGCTCGTCGCCGGCCACGCCGCGCAGCGCGCGCTTCACGCCTTCGCCGAACAGCCATTCGCCGGGCAGCCAGCCGCAGCCGGGCTTCATCGACAGGTGCCGGTTCTCGAAGACCTTGCGCAGGTACCACATCGCGTCGAAGGAGGTGCCGGCGGCGCCCGCAGGGGGCAGCGCCGCCGTGCCCCCGGGGCCGCGGGCGCGGCGGCGCACGAAGAAGCCCGAATGCGGCCGCGACACCAGCAGCCCCTGCGCGACCAGCCGGTCGTAGGCCTCGACGACGGTGAACACGCTGACGTCGTGCGCGTGCGCGAACTGGCGGATCGACGGCACCTTGGTGCCGGACCGCAGCGCGCCCTCGTCGATCAGCCGGCGCAGCCCCTCGACGATCTGCACGACCAGCGGCGTCGACGACTGCGGATGAAGGACGAGCATCGGGGCAGCGCAAGGCGGGGTGCAAGGCGGGGTGTACCGGTGGCCGGGCCTGCACAGTGCGCCCCGGCCGCGGCGCGGCTGTACATGGTAGCCGCGGGCCGATCGGGCGTAGATTCCCGCACCTGCAACGGCCGTCCGGAGGAGACCTGCGATGCAACGCGAACCGCACCTGAACAACGCCGCGCTGATGGCGCGCCGCCGCGCCGCCCTGCCCTCGGGCCTGGGCCAGGCGCACGAGATCTTCGTCGACCGCGCCGAGGGCGCCGAAGTCTGGGACGTCGAAGGCCGGCGCTACATCGACTTCGCCGGCGGCATCGCCGTGCTCAACACCGGCCACCGCCACCCGAAGCTGGTCGAGGCGATCGCGTCGCAGCTCGATCGCTATACCCACACCTGCTTCCAGGTCCTGGCCTACGAGCCCTATGTCGAGTTGGCCGAGCGCCTGATCGCAAAGACGCCGGGCGACTTCGCGAAGAAGGCCTTCTTCATGACCACCGGCGCCGAGGCGATCGAGAACGCGATCAAGGTCGCGCGCGCCTACACGCGGCGCTCGGCGGTGATCGCGTTCGGCGGCGCCTTCCACGGGCGCACGATGATGGGCATGGCGCTCACCGGCAAGGTGGCGCCGTACAAGGCCGGCTTCGGCCCCTTCCCGGCCGAGGTCTACCACGCGAAGTTCCCGTGCGCGCTGCACGGCGTCAGCGTCGACGACGCGATGGCGTCGATCGAGGCGATCTTCAAGTACGACGTCGAGCCGCAGCGCGTGGCGGCGATCATCCTCGAGCCGGTGCAGGGCGAAGGCGGCTTCTACATCGCGCCGAAGGAGTTCGCGCACCGGCTGCGCGCGCTGTGCGACGAGCACGGCATCGTGCTGATCGCCGACGAGGTGCAGACCGGCGCCGGCCGCACCGGCACCTGGCTGGCGAGCGAGCAATGGGGCGTCGCGCCCGACGTGATCGCGATGGCCAAGTCGCTGGCCGGCGGCATGCCGCTGGCGGCGATCATCGGCCGCGCCGAGATCATGGACGCGCCCGGCCCGGGCGGCCTGGGCAGCACCTATGCCGGCAACCCGCTGGCCTGCGCCGCCGCGCTGGCGGTGCTCGACATCTTCGACGAAGAGAAGCTGCTGGAGCGCGCGAAGGCGGTCGGCGAGCGGCTGAGCCGGGGGCTGCAGGCGATCGCCGCCCGGCACCAGAGCATCGTCGAGGTGCGCGCCGCCGGCGCGATGGTGGCGATCGAGCTGTTCGTTGGCGGCGACCGCAAGAAGCCGGCGGCCGAACTGACGAACGCGATCGTCAAGGAAGCCGCCCGGCGCGGCCTGATCCTGCTGTCGTGCGGCGCCTATGCGAACGTGATCCGCGTGCTGGTACCGTTGGTGGCCGGCGATGCGCTGCTCGACGAAGGTCTTGGCATCATCGCGGCCTGTTTCGACACCCTCGACTGAAAGGATCCGTCATGGCCGCAACGCCCAAGTTCGATTGGGAAGATCCGCTGCAACTGGACGCGCAGCTCAGCGCCGACGAGCGCGCGGTGCGCGACGCCGCGCGCGCCTACTGCCAGGACCGGCTGCTGCCGCGCGTGCAGCAGGCGTTCCGCCACGAGCAGACAGACCCGGCGATCTTCCGCGAGATGGGCGAGCTCGGCCTGCTCGGGCCCACGATCGCCGAAACCTACGGCGGCTCGGGCCTGAACTACGTGTGCTACGGCCTGATCGCGCGCGAGGTCGAGCGCGTCGATTCGGGCTACCGCTCGATGATGAGCGTGCAGTCGTCGCTGGTGATGGTGCCGATCGAGACCTTCGGCAACGAGGCGACCAAGCGCAAGTACCTGCCCAAGCTCGCCACCGGCGAGTGGATCGGCTGCTTCGGCCTGACCGAGCCGAACCACGGCTCCGACCCCGGCAGCATGATCACCCGGGCGAAGAAGGTGGACGGCGGCTACAGCTTGAGCGGCTCGAAGATGTGGATCAGCAACTCGCCGATCGCCGACGTGTTCGTCGTCTGGGCCAAGGACGACGGCGGCCAGATCCGCGGCTTCGTGCTGGAAAAGGGCTGGAAGGGCCTCTCGGCACCGGCGATCCACGGCAAGGTGGGCCTGCGCGCCTCCATCACCGGCGAGGTCGTGATGGACGAGGTCTTCTGCCCCGAGGAGAACGCCTTCCCCGAGGTGCGCGGCCTCAAGGGCCCGTTCACCTGCCTCAACAGCGCGCGCTACGGCATCGCCTGGGGCGCGATCGGCGCGGCCGAAGACTGCTTCCACCGCGCGCGCCAGTACACGCTCGACCGCAAGCAGTTCGGCCGGCCGCTGGCGGCCAACCAATTGGTACAGAAGAAGCTGGCCGACATGCTGACCGAGATCACGCTCGGGCTGCAGGGCTGCCTCGCCTTCGGGCGGATGAAGGACGCCGGCACGGCAAGCGTGGAGGCCACCAGCATCCTCAAGCGCAACAACTGCGGCAAGGCGCTGGACATCGCCCGCATGGCGCGCGACATGATGGGCGGCAACGGCATTTCCGACGAGTTCGGCGTGGCGCGCCACCTGGTCAACCTGGAAGTGGTCAACACCTACGAGGGCACGCACGACATCCATGCGCTGATCCTCGGGCGGGCGATCACGGGGATCCAGGCCTTCAGCTGAAGGCCGCGATGCCCGCCGCCGCAACGCCGCCCCGCCACCACCGAGCCACCGACCGATGAGCGACGACACCCTGGTGCGCTTTCGCGGCGTGCAGAAGACCTACGACGGCCAGACCCTGGTCGTGCGCTCGCTCGACCTGGACATCCGCCGCGGCGAGTTCCTGAGCCTGCTCGGGCCATCGGGTTCGGGCAAGACCACCTGCCTGATGATGCTGGCCGGCTTCGAATCGCCCACCGCTGGCGAAATCCTGCTCGACGGCCAGCCGATCACGCGCACGCCGCCGCACCGCCGCAACTTCGGCATGGTGTTCCAGAACTACGCGCTGTTCCCGCACATGACGGTGGCGCAGAACGTCGCCTATCCGCTGACCGTGCGCAAGCTGCCCAAGGGCGAAGTCGCGCAGCGCGTCGAGCGCGCGCTCGGCATGGTGCAGCTCGGCGGCAAGGGCGCACGCTACCCGGCGCAACTGTCGGGCGGGCAGCAGCAGCGCGTGGCGCTGGCGCGCGCGCTGGTGTTCGAGCCCAAGCTGGTGCTGATGGACGAGCCGCTGGGCGCGCTCGACAAGCAGTTGCGCGAGCACATGCAGATCGAGCTGAAGGAGCTGCACCGCCAGCTCGGCGTGACCTTCGTCTACGTCACCCACGACCAGGGCGAGGCGCTGACGATGAGCGACCGCGTCGCCGTGTTCAACGACGGCGACATCCAGCAGATCGACGCCGTCGAGCGCTTGTACGAGACGCCGGCCAACCGCTTCGTCGCCGGCTTCGTCGGCGACAGCACGCTGCTGACCGGCACGCTCGGCGCCGTCAACGGCGGCAGCGCCGAGTTCGTGCTGCCCACCGGCGAGCGGCTCGCGGGCATCAACGTCAACGGCACCGCCCCGGGCAAGGGCGTGGTCGCGTCGGTGCGCCCCGAGCGCATCGAGGCGCACTTCACGCCGCCTGAGCAGGCGGCCAACGTGCTGCGCGCCACGGTCGGCGACGTGATCTATTTCGGCGACCACCTGCGGCTGCGCTGCCACGTCGCCGGCCAGGCGCTGGCCACCGCGAAGCTGCCGCTCGCCGCCGGCGAGCAGCCGATGGCCGGGCAGCCGGTGTGGCTGCACGTACCGGTGCCGTACCTGCGGCTGTACGCCTGAGCCCTTTCCTGCCCTTTCTGCCCGTCCTGCCCTCACCCACCGAAGGAGACCCGTGATGAGACCCGTCCTGAAACTGCTCGCGGCCGTCGCCGGCACCTCGTTCGCCGCCGCGGCGCTGGCGCAGAGCACGCTGACCGTCGTCAACTTCGGCGGCGCCAACGGCAACGCGCAGAAGAAGGCCTACTACGAGCCCTTCGAGAAGGCCACCGGCACCAAGATCGTGCCGGTCGAATACAACGGCGAGCAGGCCAAGGTCAAGGCGATGGTCGAGGCGAAGAAGGCCACCTGGGACATCGTCGAGCTCGAGTCGCCCGATGTGGGCCGCGGCTGCGACGAGGGGCTGTACGAGAAGCTCGACTACGCGAAGATCGTGCCCAAGGGCGAGCTCGCGCCCAAGGCCGCGGTCACCGACTGCGGCGTCGGCATCTTCGTGTGGTCGACGGCGATGGCCTACAACGGCGACAAGTTCAAGGAAGGGCCGAAGAGCTGGGCCGACTTCTGGGACGTGAAGAAGTTCCCCGGCAAGCGCGGCATGCGCAAGGGCGCGCGCTACAACCTCGAGTTCGCGCTGATGGCCGACGGCGTCAAGCCGGAGGACGTGTACAAGGTGCTGGCCACGCCGGCCGGCGCCGACCGTGCGTTCAAGAAGCTCGCCGAGCTGAAGCCGCACATCCAGTGGTGGGAGGCCGGTGCGCAGCCGCCGCAGTTCCTGGTGGCCGGCGACGTGGCGCTGACGACCGCGTACAACGGCCGCATCGACGCCGCGCAGCGCGAAGGCAAGAACCTGCGCATCAACTGGGCCAACCAGATCTACGACCTGGAGTACTACGGCATCGTCAAGGGCTCGCCCAACCGCGACGCCGCCTACAAGTACCTGGCCTTCGCGCTCGCCCCCGACGCGCAGGCCGAGTACGCGAAGGCGATCGCCTACGGCCCGACCAACACCAAGGCGATGGCCAAGCTGGACCCGAAGGTGCTCGCCGGGCTGCCGACCGCGCCGGCCAACATGGCCGGCGCGCTCGAGTTCAACATCCACTTCTGGGCCGACCAGGGCGAGGCGCTGGAGAAGCGCTTTGCGTCGTGGGCCACGCAGTAAGGCCCGCCCGCCCGCGGCGCTGCGCGCCGCGGGCCCGACCCTGACCACCCCAGCCGCGACCATGACCCTGGCCTCGAGCACCGTCGCACCGCCGCCGGCCATCGGCACGCCCGCGCTGGCACGCGCGCTGCGCAACGTCGAGCGCCGCCGGCGCACCACCGCGCTGCTGTTGACGCTGCCGCTGCTCGTGTTCCTGCTGGCGACGCTGCTGGTGCCGATCGGCGCGCTGCTGCTGCGCGCGGTGCAGAACCCCGAGGTCGCGAACGCGCTGCCGCGCACCGCCGAGGCGCTCGCCGGCTGGAACCGGCAGGGCGAGCCGCCGGCGGCAGCCTTCGCCGCGATCGCGGCCGACCTGGCGCAGCTCGACGAAGGCGCGCAGGCCGGCGCGCTGGCGCGCCGGCTGAACTCCGAGCAGCCCGGCGCGCGCAGCCTGGTGATGGGCACCTACCGCGCGGTGCAGGGCGAGTGGCAGGCGCAGGGCCCGGCCGACGACGCGCAGTGGCGCGAACGGCTGCTCGGCCAGGACCTGCGCTGGGCCGAGACCGACTACTGGCTGGCGATCGCGAAGAACACGTCGCGCTGGACGCCGGACTACCTGCTGACCGCGCTCGACCTGCGCCGCGGCGCGGCCGGCGGGATCGAGCGCGTCGCCCCCGACCAGCGCGTCTTCACCGGCATCCTGCTGCGCACCTTCGAGATCAGCCTGCAGGTCACGCTGCTGTGCCTGCTGCTCGCCTACCCGCTGGCGTACTGGTTGTCGACGCTGCCGGCACGGCGCGCCAACGTGATGATGATCCTGGTGCTGGTGCCGTTCTGGACCTCGATCCTGGTGCGCGTGGCCGCGTGGATCGTGCTGCTGCAGCGCGAGGGGCTGGTCAACAAGGCACTGCTCGGGCTGGCGGTGGTCGGGCAGCCGCTGGAGCTGCTGTTCAACCGCACCGGCGTGATCGTGTCGATGACGCACATCCTGCTGCCGTTCATGATCCTGCCGCTGTACAGCGTGATGAAGTCGGTGCCGACCACCTACCTGCGCGCGGCGGTCTCGCTCGGCAGCCCGCCGCTGGCCGCGTTCTTCCGCGTCTACGTGCCGCAGACCTACGCCGGGGTCGGCGCCGGATCGCTGCTGGTGTTCATCCTGGCGATCGGCTACTACGTGACGCCGGCGCTGCTGGGCGGCCCCAACGACCAGATGATCAGCTACTACATCGCCCAGTACACCAACGTCGACGTCAACTGGGGCATGGCCTGCGCGCTCGGCGCGGTGCTGCTGGCGGCCACGCTGCTGCTGTACGCGGCCTACCGCCGGTTCGCGAAGGCCGAGTTGAGCCTGGGGTGATGCGCATGACGCTGCCGACCTTCCCTGCCTACTACACCACGCTCGACAAGCTGGGCTGGTGGGCGCTGCGCGGCTTCGGCGTGGCGCTGCTCGCCTTCCTGCTGCTGCCGATCCTGGTGATCGTGCCGCTGTCGTTCTCGTCGAGCTCGTTCCTCGCCTATCCGGTCCCGGGCTGGAGCCTGCAGTGGTACCACAACCTGTTCACCTCGGCCGAATGGCTGCGCGCGGCGAAGAACAGTTTCATCGTCGCGCCGGCGGCCACCGTGATCGCCACGGTGCTGGGCACGCTCACGGCGGTCGGGCTGGCGCGCGTGCAGTTCCCCGGCAAGGGCCTGCTGATGAGCGTGCTGATCGCGCCGATGGTGGTGCCGATCGTCGTCGTCGGCGTGGCCGCGTACCTGGTGTTCGCGCAGATCGGCCTGGCCGACACCTACGCCGGCCTGATCCTGGTGCACGCGGCGCTGGGCGCGCCCTTCGTCGTGACCACCGTGATCGCGACGCTGCAGGGCTTCAACCAGAACCTGGTGCGCGCATCGCTCGCCTGCGGCGCGACGCCGATCGCGACCTTCTTCCGCGTCACGCTGCCGGTGATCGCGCCGGGCGTGATCTCGGGCGCGCTGTTCGCCTTCGCGACGTCCTTCGACGAAGTCGTGGTCACGCTGTTCCTCGCCGGGCCCGAACAGGTGACGCTGCCGCGCCAGATGTTCACCGGCATCCGCGAGAACATCAACCCGACGATCGCCGCGGTGGCCACGCTGCTGACGATCTTCACCACCGCGCTGATGCTGGTGCTCGAGTGGATCCGCGGGCGGCGCGCCTGAGAGGCCGAGACGCCGCGATGAGCCCGACCGCGCGCACGACGAACCAGCCGCTGGGCGGCGACGAGATGCCGCGCTTCGGCGGCATCGCGACGATGATGCGCCTGCCGATGGCGGCGTCGCCCGAGGGCCTGGACGCAGCCTTCATCGGCGTGCCGCTGGACGCCGGCACCAGCCACCGCCCCGGCGCGCGCTTCGGCCCGCGCCAGATCCGAGCCGAATCGGCGCTGATCCGGCCCTACAACCTCGCCACCGGCGCCGCGCCCTTCGACGCGCTGCAGGTCGCCGACCTCGGCGATGTCGCCGTCAACACCTATTCGATCGAGAAGTCGCTGGCGCTCATCACCGCGTTCCACGGCCGGGTGCTCGGCGCCGGCTGCGTGCCGCTGACGCTGGGCGGCGACCACACGATCGCGCTGCCGATCCTGCGCGCAGTGGCGGCACGGCACGGGCCGGTGGCGCTGGTCCACGTCGATGCGCACGCCGACATCAACGACCGGATGTTCGGCGAGCGCTTCACGCACGGCACGCCGTTCCGGCGCGCGGTCGAGGAAGGCCTGCTGCGCTGCGACCGTGTCTGGCAGATCGGCCTGCGCGGCAGCGGCTACACCGCCGACGACCTCGACTGGCCGCGCCGCCAGGGCTTTCGCGTGGTGCCGGCGCACGCGCTCTGGCACCACCCGCTGGCGCCGCTGATGGACGAGCTGCGCGCCGCGATCGGCGACGCACCCTGTTATCTCAGCTTCGACATCGACGGCATCGACCCGGCCTTCGCCGGCGGCACCGGCACGCCCGAAGTCGGCGGGCTGACCGTGCCGCAGGCGCTCGAGATCGTGCGCGGCTGCGCCGGGCTGAAGCTGGTCGGCGCCGACCTGGTCGAAGTTTCGCCGCCCTACGACACCAGCGGCAACACCGCGCTGCTCGGCGCCAACCTGCTGTACGAGATGCTGTGCGTGCTGCCCGGCGTCGTCCGCCGCTGACCAGCCCCGCCCGGTTGCCCTGGAGAACCGCCATGCCCGACCGCCCCCAGGCCGTCCCCACCGTGCAGATCGACAACGCGCGCGTGATCGTCACCGAATGGCGCTTCGCGCCCGGCGCCGAGACCGGCTGGCACCGCCACGCGCACGACTACGTCGTCGTGCCCACCACCGGCGGCGAGCTGCTGCTGGAAACCCCCGAAGGCGAACGCCGCGCGGCGCTGGTGCCCGGCCAGTCGTACACGCGACTGGCGGGCGTCGAGCACAACGTCGTCAACCCCACCGACCACGAGGTGGTGTTCGTCGAGATCGAGCTGCGCTGAAGCCGCGGCCGGCACCCACCCGAAGGACCTTGCCATGGACACCAAGACCTCCCCGCTCGCCCTGCTGAACGACCCGACGCTGCTGAAGACCGACGCGCTGATCGGCGGCGAATGGATCGCCGGAGCAGCGCGCTTCGCGGTCGCCGACCCGGCCACGGGCCTCGCGCTGGCCGAAGTCGCCAACCTGGGCGAGCGCGAGGCGCAGGCCGCGATTGCCGCCGCCGCCCGCGCCTGGCCGGCGTGGCGCGCCAAGACCGCGAAGGAGCGCCACGCGGTGCTGATGAAGTGGTTCGCGCTGCTGAACCAGCATGCCGACGACCTGGCGCGCATCATGACCGCCGAGCAGGGCAAGCCGCTGGCCGAGGCGCGCGGCGAAGTGGTCTACGGCGCGAGCTTCATCGAGTGGTTCGCCGAGGAAGGCCGGCGCATCTACGGCGAGACCATTCCCACCACCGACGCGAACAAGCGCTACCTGGTGCTCAAGCAGCCGGTCGGCGTGTGCGCGGCGATCACGCCGTGGAACTTCCCGATCGCGATGATCACGCGCAAGGTGGCGCCGGCGCTGGCCGCCGGCTGCCCGGTGGTGATCAAGCCGGCCGAGGCCACGCCGCTGTCGGCGCTGGCCGTGGCCGAGCTGGCACAGCGCGCCGGCATGCCGGCGGGCGTGCTCAACGTGCTCAGTGCCGACGCATCAAACTCGATCGCGATCGGCCGGGTGCTGTGCGCCAGCGACACGGTGCGCCACCTGTCGTTCACCGGCAGCACCGAAGTCGGCCGCATCCTGATGCAGCAGTGCGCGCCGACGATCAAGAAGCTCAGCCTCGAGTTGGGCGGCAACGCGCCCTTCATCGTGTTCGACGACGCCGACCTCGACAGCGCCGTCGAAGGCGCGCTCGTCAGCAAGTACCGCAACGCCGGCCAGACCTGCGTGTGCGCCAACCGCTTCTACGCGCAGGACGGCATCTACGACGCCTTCGTGCAAAGGCTGGCCGAGAAGGCCCGGGCGATCAAGGTCGGCAACGGCTTCGAGGCCGGCGTCAACCAGGGCCCGCTGATCGACGCGCAGGCGATGGCCAAGGTCGAAGCGCACGTGGCCGACGCGCTCGCCAAGGGCGCGAAGCTGGTGGCCGGCGGCAGCCGCATCGGCGAGCGCTTCTACCAGCCCACCGTGCTGGCCGAAGTCACGCCCGACATGCTGTGCGCGCGCGAGGAGACCTTCGGCCCGGTGGCGCCGGTGTTCCGCTTCAAGACCGAGGACGAGGCGGTCGCGCTGGCCAACGCCACCGAATTCGGCCTGGCGAGCTACTTCTACAGCCGCGACATCGGCCGCATCTTCCGCGTCGGCGAGGCGCTGGAGTACGGCATGGTCGGCATCAACACCGGGCTGATCTCGACCGCCGAAGTGCCCTTCGGCGGCGTCAAGCAAAGCGGCCTGGGGCGCGAGGGCGCGCACCACGGCATCGACGACTACGTCGAAGTCAAGTACCTGTGCCTGGGTGACGTGCTGAAGTAGGCGCGCGGCGGCTTCGGCGGCACGGGGTTGGGGTGCCCGACGGGTGCCCGGGCGCTGCGGCAGCGAGCGGGCGGCATCCGGGCGCCGGCGCGAGCCGCCGTTGCATGCTGCAGTTGCACGCGCGCAGCCTCAGGGCGCGGGCCGCGGCCCGGGCAACTCGTTGCCCAGCCGCAGCCGCAAGCCCGCGGCCTCAGGCGTCGTTGGCGGCATCGGCCGCACCGCGCTCCACGCGGTTGGCGAAGCCGCTGCGGCCGGCCGCCGGCAGCGCGGCGGCCGCAGCCAGTGCCACGTGCAGCAACTGCCCGGCATCGCGCCCCTGCTGCGGATACGCGGCCACGCCGACGCTGACCGCCAGCGCCTGGTCATGCCCGGCCACGCGCAGGGGCTGGCGCAGCGACTGCACCAGCTTGTCGGCCACGCGCGCCGCATCGGCCGGCGCGTCGAGGTAGGCCAGCAGCACGCCGAAGCTGTCGGGGCCCAGCGCCGCCACCACGTCGCTGGCGCGCAGGCCGGCGCGCAGGCGCACGGCGGCCTTGCGCCGCAGCACGTTGGCCGCCTCCGGCCCGAGCGCGGCCTCGGTGGTGGCCAGGCCCTCGATGCGCAGCACCAGCACCGCCATCGGCGCCGGCTCGCGCTCGCGCAGCGCGAGCAGGTGCACCATGTATTCGCGCAGTTGCGCGGCGTTCGGCAGCCCGGTGGCCAGGTCGATCGCCTGCGCCTGCAGCGCCGCCCGTGCCAGCCGCCGACGCTGCACGGCCAGATGCAGCGCGCGCGCCAGCGAGTCGGCATCGGCGGCGGAGGCCGGCAGCACGTCCTGCGCGCCGCGCTCGACCAGCCGGCGCGCCAGCGCCGGCGCAGACGTGGACGCAGTGGCCGGCTCGGCGGCCGGCTCGGCGGCCGGATCGGCGGCCGGATCGACGGCCGGATCGACGGGCGGATCGGCGGCCGGATCGACGGCCAGCTCGGCGCCCGGCAGCACCACCACCACCGCCGCATCCAGCACCGCCTGCGGCCACGCCGGCCAATGCTCGAGCGCCGCCGCCTCGGGCGGCGCGGGCGCCAGCAGCAGCGCGTCGACGCGTCGGCCCGCCAGCGCGGCAGCGGCCTCGTCGAGCGAGCGGCAGGCCTGCACCGCCAACGGGCCCCAGCCGGTGGCAGCCAGGCCCGCGGGCACTGCGCCCGCGGTCAGCACCGCGATCGGCGCGGGGTTCGGATCGACATCGGCCATGGCGTGCCCATCATGCCGGCCCAGCGGGGCGCGGCTCCAGCCGGCGGGGCCGGCAAACCCGCGGCCGGCAAACCCGCGGCCAGAAGATCTTCGGGCGGAAAAGGCCCTGGAACGCCGAAGGCCCCTGGGCGGGGCCTTCGGCAACTTGACTTGGAGCGGGTGAAGGGAATCGAACCCTCGTATGAAGCTTGGGAAGCTGCCGTTCTGCCATTGAACTACACCCGCGCGCTCCCAAAGGAACTGACGCAGCGCGAAGGATACATCGGTCCTGCGGGGCCCCGCTTTGAGCGAAGGCCCGATGAGTCGCAATCGCAAGCAGGATGAATGGCCGCTCGTGATTGACCTTGCAGGATTGAGAGCGGCTTCCGATCGCGGCAGGGACGGAGATTGCCCTCTGCCCCCGCACAGATCCGTACCTGCGGCACTACCGCAAACAACCGACCTGCTCGAGTACATCGAGGTGTTCCGCAACCGGAGTCGCCGCCGCTCCACGCTGGGCTACAGCTCACCGGTTCGGTTCCTGGAGAACAGGATCAGTCAGCATGTGGATCAGCGGTTCAAGGCGACATGAGAGCGGCCCGCTGCAAGGCGAGATTCGATGGGCACCTCACATCTGACGCGCCCGGTTGCGGCCGGTGTCCTCCTCGATACCTGGCACTGCAACGCGCGCACCACCGCCGGCGAACGGCTGTGGGTGGGCGTGCCGCCGGGCACGGAGGTCGGCGAGACGTTTGCGCAGCGCGTGGCGGCGAGCCTGCTGCATGCAAGCGGCCGCGACGAACTGGTGTGCGCGGACGTCGACCAATACGAGCGCATGGTCCGGCAGTTGGCGGCCGAACCGCAGCGGCGCGCCGCATTGCGCGAACGCCTGCTCGCCCAGCGCACCCATCCGCTACCCGACGGGAACCGCTTTGCGCGCGACATTGAGGCGCCGTTCGAGCGCATGTGGCAGCGCGCGGTGTCGGCGCAATCCCCGCTGCACCGGGCAGCGGCAGTTCGCTCTGCAGTCATGCCCGCAACAGCGCCGCGAAAGCCCTGCAACTCCGCGGTTTCACCGCGCAGGCCTCGCCTAACCTCGTGCTGAACCCGCAACGCGTCCGTTGCGGCGAGCGCCACGCCATGACCGCATTGCCCCCCATCCATCTGTGCATCGTGCAGCCGCTGGGCTACGTGCATTCCCTCGGCCTGATCGATCCGGCGCGCTACTTGCGCTACCAGTTCCGCCGCTTCGGCGCCGACGTGAGCATCGCGAAGAACCGGCTGCGCCACGGCGCGGTGAACTTCGTCTTCGGTGCCCACCTCGGCTTCGAGCCGGCGCTGCGCCAGCGCCACGCCTGCGTTTTCGTCAACCTCGAACAGTTGGGCGACGGCGGGGCGCAGGTGTCACCAGCGTACCTCGACCTGCTGCACCATTCGGCGGTGGTCGACTACGACGCCGACAACCTGGCCGCCTACGCCGATGACGCGGTCTCGGTGCCGGTGGTGCCGGTGCTGCACGCACCGTACCTGGCGCCCGCAGCTCTGCTGCCGCTGCACGAGCGGCCGATCGACCTGCTGTTTGTCGGCAGCGTCAACGCCCGCCGCACGGCGCTGATCGAGCGCATCGAGCGTGCGGGCGTGCAGGTGACGATGTTCGACTCGGCGCTGTACGGCGACGAGCGCGATGCCTACATTGCGCAGGCCAAGGCGGTGTTGAACCTGCACTTCTACGAATCCAGCCGCTTCGAGCAGGTGCGCGTGTCGCACTGCCTGTCACTCGGCACGCCGGTGATCTCGGAGCGCGGCCCGGCCTGCCGGCCGCACGACGCGTTTGCGTCGTCGGTGCTTTGGCTGCCGCAGCACGAGCCGATCGAAGCCTACTTCAGCGAACGCTTCCTGGCGCCCAATTGGCATGGCGAAGCCTGCGCCGCGGTGCAGGCGTTCCAAGGGGCCGATCCGGTCGAGGCCTATGCCGACTTGCTGGCCTTCGCCGTCGGCTTCGGCGGCGCGCACCACGAGCGCCGGCCGCAGCAGCCGTGGCAGCCGGCGCGCATCCACATCGGATCGGGCAAGGACTACAAGCCCGGTTGGCTGAACGTCGACGTGCTGCCGCGCGCCGAGCCCGACCTGATGCTCGACCTGACGCAACCCCAGGCCTGGCCGCTGCAGGCGAACTCGCCCACCGTGGGGCCGCTGGTGCTCGACGAAGGCCAGGCCGAGGTGATCGTCGCCAACAACGTGCTCCAACACGTGGGCGACCTGCCACGGCTGATGACGCATGCGCTGCAACTGCTGAAGACCGGCGGCCGGCTGGTGATCGAGGTGCCCTACGAGCACGCCGCGACCGCCTGGCAGGATCCGACCCATGTGCGCGAGATGAACGAGAATTCGTGGCTCTACTACACCGACTGGTTCTGGTGCCTCGGATGGTACGAGCACCGCTTCGCGGTGGAAAGTGCCGGCTACCTCGACATCGAACTGCGCGAGGCGCCGCGCGAGCGCGCGGCGTTCATGAAGGTCACGCTGCTGAAGGTGGAGACGACGCTGCGCGAGCGGATGACGGCGCGCACGATGAGCGCGGGGATCGAGCTGCCGGAAGATGTGCCCGTCCCTACCCGGCTGTACCGGCCGCGGCAACCAGCCCCAGCGCTCTCGGTCGTATCCTGATCCATACGAACGCCCGTCGATCGCTGGCGCACACGCCCTCGATACGAGGGGCTGGTTTCAGGCTGTCGGTGCTGATTCGGTTAACCGGCTCGCGGTGGGGCCCCAGGCATCGGGCCGCGTGTCTGGGCAGCTGTGCAGCATCGATTGCCAGAAGGGTACGAAGGCGGCTTCGAAGCGCGGCAGATCGCCGAGGTTGTTTCGGACGATCTCGAGGTAGCCTCGCATCACGGGGTCGGTGGCGTAGTGCTGCAGGCAACGATGCGTGGCGATTGCAATCGCCACTGCCGCGGCCTCGGCATCGAGGTGCCCATCTTGGTGTGCCTTCAAGGCGTACGCCACCCAGGCCAGAAAGGCGATCTTCAGATTGGTCGACTGCGTGTTTAGCGTCGTCTGGCCCCTGTGCTGCCGGAACCCCCCGAGATGGTCGCGCAGCACCACGATCGGCGCACGCTGCACGGCATTCAGCAGCGTGCCGATGTCGGGCAACCCGAAGTACGACACGCCGTCGGTCGGCGGCCGCGGAAACCCATCCGCCGCCGAGGCCGACAGCACCATGTTCGATAGTTCGCCGAGCCAGTTCTCGCAGCGCGCAACCGTGCTCGCGAACAGCTGCTCAGCACCCACCGCAAGGCTGTGCCGATCGCCGGCCTCGACGAACTCCGGCAGCGGCAGCGTTGCCATCGGCGCGCCGTCGCTGGACGTGAGCCAACGCAGGCTCACGGAGGCGGCCGGCGAATGGCGGGCGTGCAGCGCCACATGCTCGAGGTAGAAGCGTGGGTAGACCACGTCGTCGTCCATCAGCAGGTGCACCAACGGGGTTGCATGCGCCCAGACATCCAGCAGGTGCTGGTGGTTTCTCAGCGGACTCTGCGGGCCGCGGACGACGAGCATGTCCAGGCCTTCGATAAACGGGTCGAAGCGGCCGGCGCGCAGCATCGAAGTGATCGTGGCGTCTGGGCTGTCGTCGGAGACGATGACGCGGAAATCCCGGAAGACCTGGCTGCGCAGGCCCGCGAACAGCGCGGCGAGATAATCCGGCTTGTAGGCCGGAATCAAGGTGGTTAACTGGGCGCCCATCGCCTGGCCTCCAACCGGTCGCCGAACTCGACCATGGTCTGCGCACGACGCCCGATGCGGCGCGCCGGCGCACCGAAGTACATGCCGAACGGTTCGCAGTCATCGCGCACCAGCGACAGAGCGCCAACCCCGCTACCCTCGTGCAGGGTGCAGCCGGGTAGGATCACCGAGCCCGACCCGACGATGACGTGGCGGCCGATGCGCACCGGCGCGTGGGCGACTTGGGTGAACTCCGGCGGCACGGTCGGGTTGGACATGTGGTCACCCGAGTAGTCATCGTTCGAGCTGTAGATGCTGACGCGCGATGACAGCCCAGCGTAGTCGCCCAGTTCGATGCACGCCTGGCCGATCAGGCAGCCGAACACGGCCAAGTGCACATGGCGCCCGATGCGGATGCCACCGTCTCCTGCGGACAGCACGCAGAAGTCGTCGATACGGGCATAGTCGCCGATGGCGATACGGTCCGCTCCGTACAGCGATGCCTTGCGCGAGATGCGAACGCCACGGCCCACGGCGGCGAACCCGAGACTGCGCAGCTCTGCTTCGTCGTAGCATGACATGGGGTCGCTCCGATCAGGTGCCGCGCACGATCGACACGATCCGGTCCACGTCGGCCGGAGCGAGGTGCGGATAGATCGGCAGACAGATCACCTGCTGCGCGGTGCGTGTCGCGATGGGTAGATTCTCCGGCCGCGCGGAGGGCAGATCGCGGTACATCGGGAACTGCGAGATTAGAGGGTGGAAGTATCGACGGCCGTGGACACCGTGCCGCTTCAGGCGCTCGTAGAGATCGTCGCGCGCCAACGGGTAGGGGGCCTCCACCAGAACGGGGAAGTAGCCGAAGTTGGCAATCGTGTCGTCGTCACGCGGCACGCAACGGATGCCTCGCACGCCCGTCAGGCCTCGGCGGTACTGGGCGTCGATGGCGCGGCGCTGCTCGATCAGGCCATCGATCTCGCGAAGCTGCACCAAGCCGAGCGCGGCTTGGAACTCGTTCATCTTGCCGTTGATGCCGGGGGCTACGACGGTCACCTCGTCGACGAAGCCGAAGTTCTTCAGGTGATCGATCCGCGCCTTGGTCCTGGCGTCGGGGCAGACGATGGCGCCGCCCTCGAAGGTGTTGAACACCTTGGTGGCATGGAAGCTCAACACCGAAAGATCGCCATGCCGCAGGATACTGCCGCGGCTGTCCCTCACGCCGAACGCATGAGCGGCGTCGTAGATCAGTCTCAGGTTGTAGGCGTCGGCAATCCGCTCGAGGCGGCTCACATCGCATGGGTTGCCGTAGCAATGTACGGCAAGGATCGCGGTGGTCTGCGGGGTGATTGCGGCCTCGATGCGGGACGGATCGAGGTTGAGCGTGACCGGGTCAATGTCGACGAATACCGGCTTGATGCCGTTCCAAAGCAGCGAGTGGGCGGTCGCCACGAAGGAATAGGGTGTGGTTATCACCTCGCCGGTGACACGAAGTGCCTGCAACGCCGTCAGCAGCGCGATCGTCGCATTCGCGAACAGCGCGATCTGGTTGACGCCCAGGTGGTCACACAACGACCGTTCGAGCCGGGCGTGAAACGGGCCACCGTTTGTCAGTACCTTGCTGTCCCAGATCTCCAGCAGCAGCGGCAGAAGCTCGGCCAACGGCGGCAGATGCGGTTGGGTGACGTGGATCGGTCCGAAGTTAGGAGCGGGCGTCGGCTTCGACTTCGCCCGGACAGGTCGAGGCACGCTCAGTGTGGTCATGCGGCGGAGCGGGGGGCTGGCGCCGCCGCGGATTGCTCAGGCTTCCAGAAGGCAAACAGCGGTTCGCGCGTATTGCAACCCCACTGCACCGCGGCCACGTCCGGCAGCAAGGCGCTGTGTTGCAGCAACTGACCGTCGAAGCCGGCGTTGTGGAAATGCGAAGCGATGTCCGCGCCGAAAAGGCGTACATGGTCGTCTTGGCCGAAGAACTGATGCGCGAATTCCGCCGTGATGTCGCCTACCACCTCGAAAGTGCCCTTCAGGCGTGGCGAAAAAGGCGTCTGTGCGATCAAGAGCCCTGCCGGAGCTAGGCAGCGGTGGAACTCATCCAGCGCCCTCTGAGGGGAGTCCACATGCTCGAGCACATGGTTGCAGATGATCATGTCGAACACGGAACCTTCGAACGGCAGGCGTTCGACGTCGAGCCGAACGTGACCTGGGCGCATGGGACGCAGATCGCCGCGCACGTAGAGGGCCGGGCCGAGGGACGCAATCAGCCTCTCCAGGTGCGGTTCGGGCGCGATGTGCAGCACGCGAGACCCGGCGATGGCCGGCAGTACGCCGGCTGCCCGCAGGTACATCCAGAGATGGCGGTCACGGTCGGTGCATCCGCATGCGGGGCATTGGTACAACTCGAGATCGGATCCCACGGCCTGCATCGACTCGATGAAGGCGCTGCACCGCTCGCGGTGCGGATGTGGCAGCCAGCGCTCGACATCCTGATGACATATGGCGCAACGAGGCACGGCAGGTTCTCGCAGTTGGAAGGGGCCACAGGGTGGCTTGCGGTAGGAGCTTCTCAGAACGCTGGATTGCCAATCGGCGAAACAGCGACCGTATGGGCGCCCATGTTCATCGACGACCTCCCGCGGCACCCGCCCCGATCACCCCGCACAACGTGTGGATCGACCCGAACCCCGGATGCTTGGCGGCCAGCACCCTTGCCGATTCGTGGAACGCCGCCGGCAGCTGGTGATCGCTGAGAGAGTTGTGAAACAGCGGCACCCGCACGATGCGTGGGAAGAAGCGCTGCGTACAGATCGCCTGCAAGCACAGGTCGGTGGCCCACAGGTGCCAACCGAGCGCCGGGTCGATCTGCAGCACCGACTCGCGCGGCAGCACCAGCGCCAGCTCGTCGATCGACACCGCGGTGTCGCTGGCGGGGCGGTCGAAGCAGTGGCTGCGGTCGATCACGAAGCCAGCCTGCTCGTAGGCCTCGCTCGCGCGGTTGACGCCGATGCCGGCGAAGCCGATCAACGTGCGCGCGCGCTCCTCGGCCGGCACGGTGTCGAGCAGCGCGGCGAGGCGGTGGCCGAACGACGGCGCGAAGTACACATCCTGGTGGCACAGCAGGATCCAGTCTTCGTGCACGTGCTCGCGCGCGCGCGCCAGCGCGTCGGCCGGGCTCGCTGCGCGGCGCACCGAGATCACACGGGCGTCGACCTCGCGCAGGCCCGGTGACGCTTCCACGTTCAATCGCAGCTGCGTCTCGCGCGTGGTCGGCACCACGACCGCGAAGTTGCATGCGACGGCGCGGTGCGCCGGCGCGTCGCACGGGTCGAAGGTAGCGTGCGCGTGCACGATCGCCTGCCGCAACCCCCACTGTTGACATGCTGTCGTCGCCGGCACGCCGGCGACGGCGGCAAGTTGCAGGGCGGCTTGGGTGAACGGTTCGTCGCGCGGTGCTTCGATCACGGCGTCGGCCACACTGGGCATCCAGCCGGCATCCATCAGCAGCTTGGTGGTCGACGCTCGCGACCACCGGTGCAGGCCGCCGCTCGCCGCGTCATCCGTGGTCAGATCGGCCTCCACCCATCGCCGCAACCGGTCCAGCGAAGGTTCGTGCAGGGCGGCGAGGGCCAAGAGCGTCTGCGCGTGCGCATGCCGGCGCAGCGCGCGCAGCAGGGCCGAGGGATCGGCTGCCTCTTCGAGCCCATCAGTCAGCACGATCAGGTCGAACGGACCTTGGGTGGTGTCCTCGAGTGCAGCGAGCGACTCCGCCTGCTGCCAGACGCTGCCTGGATGTTGTGCCAGATAGGCAGTGCGCAGCGGTGCCCTGCCCCAGGCCAGCACGCGCCGCGCCGCCGGTAGTGAAGCCATGAGCTTGTCGCGCGCGATGTGCGCATGCTCGAGATCGGGGCGACGCGCGGTCGCGGTGCTGCTGCCGATCACCACCAGCGCCGGCGCTGCGTTCGGTGAAGCCATCATGCGGGCGATGATCCGGCGCGCCGGCGCATGGCGATCGATCGAGCAGTGGCGTTCGCCGGGTGCTTATCGCGGCCGCAGGCGCCGCCCCCTCTGCCGAGCGAACATAGACCCGGGGATGGAGGCCTACGACATGCTCGCTGCCGGAAGCCGCGGTCGTGCACGCGCATGAGCCGCCCGCTATGTGCGTATGTTTGCCGGCATCGACCAGCGTCCCGCGCCAGGGTTCGCAGTGGCGGCGGCTGACAAATTTCCATGCGGTTCTCGGACAGGCAAAAGGTCACGTCCGACATGTGCAGGAAGTAGTTGGCGAAGTACTCCTTGATGACGTAGCCGCGGTAGCCCAGGCAGATCACGAAGTCGTTGATACCGTGGTGCGAGTAGCTCTTCAGGATGTGCCACAGCACCGGACGGCTGCCAATCTCAACCATCGGCTTGGGCTTGACCGTCGTCTCCTCGGCCAGGCGCGTGCCCAGGCCGCCGGCCAGGATCACCGCCTTCATGGCCGCGCCTGTGCCGCCATGTGCTCGGGCGCACCGCCCAGCGCCTGCGCCCACATGCGCTGCAGCAGCGACTCGAGGTCACGTGCAAAGCCGGCGCCGTCGAACAGCGCGCCGGCCTGTTGTTGCACCAGATGCTCCTTCAGCGCGGCGCGGCGCGACGGGGCGGCGGCCAGCGCCAGCACCATGTTTTTGTAGCCGTCGATGTCGCTGCACACCAGCTCGTCCAACCGCACCGCATGCAGCAGGCTCGCGGCCACGCGCTGCGCAAAGGTCTTGCCGATCAGCGTGACCACCGGCACGCCGACCCACAGCGCCTCGCCTGCGGTGGTGTGCGCATTGCACGGCCAGGCATCCAGGTAGATGTCGGCGTGGGCGAGGCGGCTCAGGTGATCGGCCAGCGGCAGCAGCGGCGCGAACAGCAACCGCTGCGGGTCGACCCCGCGCGCCGCGGCCGCGGCGCGCAATGCCTGCTCCACGTTGGTGTTCCACTGCAGCAGCCACAGCAGCGCATCCTCACGCTCGCGCAGCAGCCCGCACCAGACGTCGAAGACTTCGGGCGATATCTTGTACGACTGGTGGAAGGCGCACAGCAGCAGCGCGTCGTCGGGTGCGCCCCAGTCGGCGCGCGTGCTCGGGCGCGCCCGCTCGCGCCGAGAGTCGTTGGGCTGGTAGCAGCCCGGCAGCTGCGCGATCTTCTCGCTGTAGTGCGCGGCATGCTCGAGCGGCGTGACCACCGGGTCGCCGATCAGGTAGTCGATGTAAGGCGCACCCATGCTGCCGGGAAAGCCCAGCCAGCTCACCTGCAGCGGTGCCGGCCTGGCGGCCAGCACCGGCAGCAGCGTGTCCTGCGTGCCGCCCTTCAGGTCCACCAGGATGTCGATGCGCAACTCGCGCACGCGCTGTGCGATCTGCGGATGGCTGCAACCGCGCAGTTCGACGAAGTGCTCGGCCGCCGCCACCACGCGCCTGCGCAGCGCCGTGCCGTCATCACGCCCGGACGACAGCGCGAAGACCTCGAATCGCTCGCGGTCGTGGGCCTCGAGCACCTGCACCAGCAGCTGGCTGGTCGCGTGGTTGTGGAAGTCGGCCGACAGGTAGCCCAGGCGCAGGCGCCCACCATGGTTCCGGGCGCGCACGCGCGGCAGCACCTGGACCTTGCTCGCGACGTGCAGCGCATGGTGGCGCGCCACCTTCAACTGCTCGATCGGATCGTCCACGAGCACCGCGTGGCTGAACGCGGAGGTCTCCGCCGGCTGCTGCGGCGGCAGGGCCCGCAGCTTCGCGCGCAGTTGCTGCATCTCGGACTCGGCTTCGGCCCAGCGGCAGGCCTCGCGCTCCATGAAGAGCAGCAGGCCGCGCGCCGCCAGTTCGCTGTTGCCCAGGCCGAGGGTGACCGCGGTACGCATGCACTCCGCGGCTTCGGCCTTCATACCCAGGTCCTTGAACGACACCCCGAGGTAGAAGTGCAGCACCGGGTCGGCCAGATTGAACGACAGTGCCTGCAGGAAGACCGGTACCGCCTCCGCATGGCGAGCCGTGGCCTGCAGCGCAGTCGCCATCGCCGTCAGGTACGGAAGGTCCACGCTCACGCCTTCGGGCAGCGCACGCAAGCACTGCAGCGCTTCCTCGGTGCGGCCCAACTCCAGCAGCGCGCGCGCTTCCAACGTGTAGCCGAGGCGTTCGGCGGGATGGCGCTTCCGCAGTTGTTGCGCCCGCTGCACCGCCTGCGCAGCGCGACCGGCCTTGATCAAGGCGTGGGCGGCCGCCAGGCCGTAGGCCGGGTCGTCGTTGATGTCCGTAGCGCGCTCGAAGGCCTGCGCCGCCGCCGGCCAGTGCTCACGGCGCGCATGCGCCTGTCCCTGCTGCCATTGCCGGTAGGCGCGCGCCCGCGCACCGGCCGCGGCACCAGGGTGGACGGGAGCAGGTATTGCCAGCGACATGCCATTGGTGCGCGGCACGATCACACAGCCGCGCAATTGGAAGTTGGGTTGGCCCCAAGCTTAGGCGGCCGGCAGCCGCCCGATCCCGGGAAATGCCGTGCCCCGTACCCGCAGTTCGTGCGGCACGCAGCCCTTCACACCACGGCGTCGGCCGCCTCGGCCTCGACGCGCATGCACATCGAGCGCTCACGCCAGATCCCGGCCTGCGCCGCATCTCCCAGCCCTTCACAGAGCACTGCCAGGTTGTGCGCGGCCAGGAAACTTCCGCGCCCGCGAACCGTGTCGGGCAGCCCAGGGTTCTCGCCGATCGCCAGCGCACGCTGCCAGCAGCCTTCGGCCATCGGCAGCAGCCGGGACGCATGGCGTGGCTGCGTGGCAGCCCAGTCGAGCAGCAAGTCGCCAAGCGTGAAGAAGAAGTCGGGCGAAGATTGCCAGCGCGGCATTTCCGCCTCGGCCAGCGCCATCGCCGCAGCGAAGGCGCCGAGCTTCTTGCGCGTGTAGATCGTGCGCAGCACCAGGTCGTGACGCCAGGCGGCGGCGGCATCCCCGAGCTGTTGTGCGATCGCATAGCAGGGCTCGGCGGCGGCAAACTCGCCGTGCACTTCGTGGTCTTTGCCCAGTTGGTAGTGCAGGTAGGCATCGCCCGGGTCCGCCTGCAGCGCCTGCTGCAGCAGCCGGCGGTTGCGCCCCCGCTTGGGCACCATCGGCCCGGGCAGATAGCCGTCGTGCAGCAGCTGCAGGCCCAGGCGCTGCCGCGGCAGCGCCGACAGCGGCTGCTCGTGGACCCGGCCCCGATAGGCGACACCCCGCGGCAGCAGCCGCGGCAGCCAGCTCGTGGCCACCTGTCCGTCGGCGCCGGCGCCCTCGACAAGGCTCGCCACGCGCAGCAGGCCGATCCGCGGCGCGGCGTCGCGGCGCCAGTCGTCCAGCGTGGCCGCTCCTGCGCCGATCCACTCGTCGGCATCGATCACCAGCCGCCAATCGGCCCGCGTCAGCGCCAGCGCGGCGTTGCGTGCCGCGGCGAAATCGTCGCGCCATTCCCAGCGTGCAACCGTCGCGCCGCAACGCTGCGCGATGGCCGGCGTGTCGTCCACCGAGCCGGTGTCGAGCACCCACATCTCGTCCACGTGCGCGGCGGCGCTGAGCAGGCAGCGCGCGATGCAACGCGCTTCGTCGCGCGCGATCATGACCAGGGCGAGACTCGGCATGCCGAAGCCTGAGGGCTCGGCCCTGCTGCCAGCAGCCGGAACAGCACGTCGCCAGGGTCACTTTTCGAGTGACCAAAGCCACGAAAGCCCGATTCGGCAAGTTGGTAACGCCGCCTCAAGTCCGCTCCAGGCCGCTCCGATAACCCTCCCAACGCACCCGGGCACACCGGGACGTGGTCCGGTCGGCCCTCGATGCGGACATTGGTTCCCGCCACTCTAGGAGTCCTTCCATGCCGATGACGATCAACACCAACGTGGTGTCCCTGAACGCCCAGCGCAACCTGACCATGTCGCAGAGCTCGCTGGCCACCTCGATGCAGCGGCTGTCCTCCGGCCTGCGGGTGAACTCGGCACAGGACGACGCAGCCGGCCTGGCGATTGCCGACCGGATGAACGCGCAGATCCGCGGCATCAATGTCGCGATCCGGAATGCCAACGACGGCATTTCGCTGGCGCAGACCGCCGAAGGCGCACTGGCGACCGTGACCGACGCGCTGCAGCGCATGCGCGAGTTGGCGGTGCAGTCTGCCAATGCCTCCAACAGCACCAGCGACCGGGCCAACCTCGACGCTGAATACCAGCAGTTGTCGGCCGAAATCACCCGCATCGCGGACCAGACCAAGTTCAACGGACGGGCAATTCTCAAGACCGGCAGTGCCGGGGCCCAAGACTTCCAGGTCGGCGCCAACGTCGGCGATACGCTGACGATCACCACCAATGCCGTCGCCACGGTTACTGGCGACGTGAGTACGGTCGCCAGCGCGACGGCGGCGATCAGCGCGATCGACGCCAAGCTGGACGCGATCACCACCGACCGTGCCAAGTACGGCGCTGCCATGAGCCGCTTCTCGATGGCGATCCAGAACCTGCAGATCACCGGTGAGAACCAGCAGGCCGCACGCGGGCGCATCATGGACGCGGACTTCGCGGCCGAAACGGCCAACCTGTCGCGCGCGCAGATCCTGCAGCAGGCCGGCAGCGCGATGGTCGCGCAGGCGAACCAGTTGCCCAACCAGGTGCTCGCGCTGCTGCGCTGACGGCCTCTTCCCCTGGCACGAGCCGCCCTCCGGGGCGGTTTTGCCGTTTGGGCTGCTCCGGCAGTGCGTTCGCGGATTGGGTGGCCAATGACGATCTTTTCGGGCGAACCGTACCCGAAGCAGCTGTCGAGAATGCGCAGCACGCAGGCCTCGCGGCCTCGGCTTCAAGGAGCATTCCGTCATGCCGCAAACGATCAACACGAACATCGCGTCGCTGAACGCGCAGCGCAACCTGAACACCTCGCAGAGTTCGCTGGCGACCTCGATGCAGCGGCTGTCCTCGGGCCTGCGCGTCAATTCGGCCAAGGACGACGCCGCCGGGCTCGCGATCGCCGACCGCATGAATGCGCAGATCCGCGGCATGAACGTCGCGATCCGCAACGCCAACGACGGCATCTCCCTGGCGCAGACCGCCGAAGGCGCGCTGGCGACGATGACCGACGCACTGCAACGCATGCGCGAGCTGGCGGTGCAGTCGGCCAACGCCTCCAACGACACCAGCGACCGGACAAACCTGGACGCGGAATTTCAGCAGCTGTCTGACGAGGTCAAGCGCATCGCCGAGCAGACCAAGTTCAACGGCAGGGCGATCCTCGACAGCACCGGCAGCGGCCCGCAGATCTTCCAGGTCGGCGCAAACGTCGGCGACACGTTGACCGTGACCACCAATGCCGTCGCGTCCATTGCCGAGAGCGTCGGCACGGTCGGGGACGCCACTTCGGCGATCAGCGCGATCGACGCCAAGCTCGACCTGATCACGACCGACCGCGCCACCTACGGTGCGGCGATGAGCCGCTTCAGCATGGCCATCCAGAACCTGCAGATCTCCGCCGAGAACCAGTCCGCCGCCCGCGGCCGGATCATGGACGCCGACTTCGCGGCCGAGACCTCGAACCTGTCGCGCGCGCAGATCCTGCAGCAGGCCGGCAACGCGATGGTCGCGCAGGCCAACGCGCTGCCGCAGCAGGTGCTGCAGCTGCTGCGCAACTGATCACGCTTGCCCCGGCTGCGACCGCCCCGGCTGGCTGCCCGGGCGGGCCGTTTGCGTTGCGGGCCTAAAGTCGGCGCGCACGCCGCCGATACGCCAGGGGCGACCTTCCCACCACCATGGCTTCCATCACTTCCCTCGGCATCGGCAGCGGGCTGGACATCGAGAGCTTGATCGGCAAGCTCGTCGCGGTCGAACGCACGCCGATCACCGCGCTGAAGAAAGTAGAGAGCTCGCTGCAGACCAAGCTCTCGACCTACGGCAAGATGCAGTCGGCGCTGTCGACCCTGCGCGACGCCGCAGCAACGCTGGCCCGCGCCGGCACCTGGCAGGCGACCACCGGCGTCAGCAGCGACGCCGCCGCGGTGGGCGTGACCACCGGCGCGGCCACCCTGCCCGGCAGCTGGGCGGTGCAGGTGCAGCGGCTGGCATCGGTGCAGTCCAACGCCACCGGCGTCTATCCATCCGCGGACGCGCTCGTCGGCGAAGGCACGTTGCACATCGAGCTGGGCAGTTGGGGCGCCGACGGCAGCAGCTTCACGCCCCAGGCGGGGCGCGGTGTGGTCGACATCAGCGTCGGCCCGCCGGCGCAGTCGCTGGCGCAGTTGCGCGACAAGATCAACGCGTCCAACGCCGGCGTCGTGGCCTCGGTGCTGACCGACGCCGCGGGCGCGCGCCTGGTGCTGCGCTCGGCCGCCACCGGCGAGGCCAACGGCTTTCGCGTCGGCGTCACCGACGCCGACGGCCACAACTCCGACGGCCTGGGCCTGTCGGCGCTGGCCTTCGACCCTTCGGCCGGCATCCTGACGATGGCGCAGGCGCTGGCCGCGGCCAACGCCGCCGCCACCTTGAACGGGCTGCCGGTGTCGTCGGCATCGAACACGCTCGGCAACGTGATCGACGGCCTGACGCTGAGCCTGAACAAGGTCACGGCGGCGCCGGTGCAGGTGGACGCCAGGCCCGATGCCGAATCGATGCGCAAGGCGATCGACGGCTTCGTCACGGCCTACAACGACCTGAACAAGCTGATCGCCGAGCAGACCAAGTACGACGCCGCCAGCAAGACCGCCGGCACCTTGCAGGGCGACAGCGCGGCGGTGGCGATGCGCAGCCGGCTGCGCAGCCTGCTGGGCGAATCCAGCGGCACCTCGGCAAGCTTCGGCCGGCTGGCCGACGTGGGCTTCGACGTGCAGAGCGACGGCTCGATCAAGCTGGACCAGACCAAGCTCGCCAATGGGCTGGCCAACCTGCCGGAGCTGCGCAAGCTGTTCGCCCACGACGATCCGCTCGGCGACGCCAACGACGGCATCGCCACCCGGCTGCGCGCGCTGGCCGACCAGTTCCTCGGCATCGACGGCAGCCTCAGCACGCGCCAGGATGGGCTGCGCGCGCGCATCGAGCGCAACCAGGACCGCCAGGCGCAGCTCGAGGACCGGATCGCGATGACCGAGAAGCGGCTGCGCGCGCAGTACACGGCGCTCGACCGGCAGATGGCGTCGCTGACGAGCCTGTCGGGCTACGTCACGCAGCAGATGAAGACCTGGTCGAGCAACAAGGGCAACTGACGCGCGCGTGGCGCGACGCATGCTTCCCGACGGCGCCGAAAGGCGCCGTTTTCATTCGCGTGATCGCCGCGGCGCATGGCTCAAGTCGGCGCCCGCGCGGGCCGATATGCAGGCATCCGCCAACGCCCGATGCCGCCGACGATGCTTGCCACCCACGCCTTCCCCGCACCTGCCGCGCACGCGTCGGCTGCTGCCTACCGCCAGATGGGCGTGAGCAGCGGCGTCGGCGGCGCCACGCCGCACCAGCTGGTGCTGATGCTGCTCGACGGCTTCGACGACGCGCTGGTGCAGGCCGCCGGCGCGCTGCAGGCGCGCGCGACCGCCGTCAAGTGCAAGGCGATCGAGCGCGCGCTGCGCATCGTCGACGAAGGCCTGAAGGCCAGCCTGAACCTGGCCGAAGGCGGCACGCTGGCCGCGCAGCTGCGCGAGCTGTACGGCTACGTCAGCGTGCGGCTGCTGCACGCCAACCTGCACAACGACGCCGCGGCCATCGCCGAATGCCGGCGCCTGATGCGCCCGCTGCGCGACGCCTGGGCGGCGATCGCGCCGCAGGTGCACGCGCAGCCGTGGGGCCGGCGATGAGCCGCCGCGCGCTGATGGACGACGCCACGGCGACCCCGACCGTGTTGAGCTACTACGAAGCGATCGAGCAGGCCAGCGCCGAGATGCTCGACGCCGCGCGCCACGGCGACTGGGAGCGCGTGGTCAAGCTCGAGGGCGCCTGCGTGCTCTTGATCAGCCGGCTCAAGCAGGCCGCGCGCGAGCGCCCGCTGTCGGGCGACGACTCGAAGCTCAAGTCGCGCATCATGCAGCGCATCCTGCTCAACGACGCCGAGGTGCGCCACCTGGCCGAGCCCTGGCTGCCCGAGCTCGAGCGGCTGCTGCACGGCAAGAGCACCACGCTGCACTGACCGGCGCGGGGCCCGAGGTGCCGGCCGCAGCGCGCATCGACGCCATGGCGCCGCTGCGGCAGCGCCCGCGCCGCGGGCACGACGCCGCCGCGTGCCGCAGCGCGCACGGCTTCACGCTGGTGGAGATCGCGGTGGTGCTGGGCGTGGCGGCGCTGCTGGCGGCAGTCGCCTGGCCGCCGCTGCACGAGCAGTTGCTGCGCGCACGCCGCGCCGACGCGGTGGCGGCGCTGATGCGCATCCAGATCGCGCAGGAATCGCACCGCGCCTACCACGGCCTGTACGCCGCGCGGCTCGACGCGCTGCGCGGTGCGGCGTCGAGCCGCAGCGCCGAAGGCCAGTACGACCTGGAGCTGCTGCCGGCCGGCGGCGCCCGCTACGAAGCGCGCGCGGTGCCGCGGCCCGGCAGCGCCGTGGCGGGCGACGCCCGCTGCCCGGTGATCAGCCTGCGCGTGGACGAAGGCCGGGCCGCACTCGCGCCCGACCTGCGCTGCTGGAACCGCTGATGCAGCGCCCGCTTCGGCCTGGGTGCCGTGCGCGCGCGCGCGGCTTCACGCTGCTCGAGCTGATGGCCGCGCTCGCGCTGAGCGCGATCGTCGTGCTGCTGGCGGTGCCGTCGTTTGCCGGCGCGGTGGCGCGCCACCGGCTGCAGGCGGCGGCCGAGCAACTGGCGCACGACCTGGCCGACGCGCGCTTCGAAGCGGCGCAGCGCGGCACCGCGCTGCACCTGAGTTTCGCGACCGGCGCCCAGTGGTGCTACGCGCTCGCGTTGCAGGCGGGCTGCGACTGCCGCGCCGCCGCCCCCTGCCAGATCAGCCGCGTGCTGGCCGGCGACCACCCCGGGGTGCGGCTGCTGCACGCCGAGGATGCGCGCGTCGATCCGCTGCCGGGGCGCAGCACCGGCGGCGACGCGCTGCTGCAGGCGGCCGATGCGGCGCCGCTGCGGGTGGCGCTCAGCCCGCTCGGGCGGCCGCGGATCTGCGCACCGGGCGGCAACGTGCGCGGCTACCCGGCCTGCTGAAGCCCGCCCGGCGCCGCGGCGCGCGGCGTGTATCCGGTGTCGGCCGGCGCGGTCGCGATCGGTGCGATCGGTGCGATCGGTGCGATCGGTGCGATCGGTGCGATCGGCGCGATCGGCGGACTCGGTGCGTGCGAGGCGTGCGGGTCTTGCAACGCTTGCGCCGCGTCGGCCGCCGCGCCGGCAGGCGGCGCCTCGATCCGGTCGCGGCCCAGGCGCTTGGCCCGATACAGGCGTTCGTCGGCGCTGCGGTACAGCCGGTCGGCGTCGGGCGCGTCGGTCGCGTCGGTCTGGCCGGCGGCGACCACGGCGATGCCGCCCGACAGCGTGACGCGCAACTCGCCGCCGCCGGCCAGCGCGAAGCGGTGCTGCGCCACCACGGCACGCACCTGCTCGGCCAGCCGCAGCGCGCCGGCGGCGTCGGTGTCGGGCAGCAGCAGCGCGAATTCCTCGCCGCCGACGCGGCCGAACACATCCGACTTGCGCAGCCGCGAACGCACCGCATCGGCCGTGCCGGCCAGCACGGCGTCACCGGCGCGATGGCCGTGGCCGTCGTTGACCGACTTGAAGTGGTCGATGTCGAGCAGCACCAGCGCCAGCGGCGCGCCGCGGCGCCGGGCGTGCTGCAGCGCATGCTCGAGCAGCGCGTCGAAGCCGCTGCGGTTGATGCAGCCGGTGAGCCCGTCGTGGGTGGCCAGGCGCTCCATCTGCTGCGCCAGCCGCTGGAAGCTCGACAGCACGAAGCCGAAGCCGGCGCCGAGCACGGCGACGAAGCACACCAGGAAGGTCAGCCCCTGGCCGAAGCTGGGCTGCAGGATCTCGCCGTACTGCTCGGGGTTCTGCCACGCATGCAGCGCGCGCAGCAGCAGCGCGGCGCAGGCCACCGACATCGTCACCGCCACGGTGCGCAGCGAGCGCTCGGCGCGCCAGCCGCGGCGCACGATCAGCACCACCGACGGCAGCACGAGGCCCGCATACACCAGCGAGATCACGCTGCTGCGCTGGTGCAGCGGCCACGGCAGCATCGCCAGCAGCACGAGCAGCGCGACGCCGAGCAGCGCCCAGACCCAGCGCGGCAGCGGCGCGTCGAGCACGAAACGGTGGAGCGCGCGCAGGTAGGCGACCAGGCCGCCCAGGATCAGCGCGTTCGCACTGAACACCGCCGGCCCCGACGGCAGCAGCGGCCGCAACGCGAACAGCACGAAACCGCCCAGCAGCAGCCAGGTACCGACCGCCCAGGTGCGCAGCTCCACCTGGCGGGCGAGCGCGCGCTGCGCGAAGCCGAGTTCCAGCGCCAGCAGCAGGAAGCCCAGCAGCAGCGCGAACAGCAGGGTCGGCGGATCGAGGGTCACGGCATTCGATCGGGGCCCGCCACATCATTGATGGGAAGCGGAAGCGCACGATAGCACGCGCGTTCCGCCCGCTGGCGGTCGGAAAGCACGACGGCCGCGGGTGGGCGCGGCCGTCGGCAACGATGGGATGGATCCCCGATCAGACTGCGCGGATGTTCGCGGCCTGCAGGCCCTTGGCGCCCTGGCGGACCTCGAACTGCACGCGCTGGTTCTCCTGCAGCGTCTTGAAGCCGGTGCCGGTCTTGATCTCGCTGAAGTGCGCGAACAGGTCCTTGCCGCCGCCTTCGGGGGTGATGAAGCCGTAGCCCTTGCCGTCGTCGAACCACTTGACCGTGCCGGTCTGGGTGTCGTTTTCCATGAGTTGCTCCTGTATTCGGATGGAAGAAAAAAGCTACCGCGCAGGCGTATGCCGCCCGCGCGGACAGAAACACTCAAGCGCAATCAACCAGGGGACTTCGGACCGGCCGGCCCGCGCTGTCTCGACGCGGGCGGTTGAGCGGAAAAGACCTTGTGCAAACGGCCTTGTGCATGTCTGTGGCGCCATTGTAGGCAAGGCGCGCGGCCGGCCCCGAAGACGCACCTGCCCGCGCCGGCCGGCCTGCGGTGTCGCCTGCCTGACAGCGCAAGCCCCGATTGCGGCGGCCGCGCGATGCAGCCTATAACCGGTGCCGCTCGCGCTCGCCCTCCCCCGGGTGGACGCAGGCCGCCCGGCAACGCACTGCGAACGACACCCCATGGCCGAGGATCCGCAAACCCTGCTCAGCGTGCGCGGCGTGACGGTGCGCTTCGGCGGCATTGTCGCGCTCGACGGCGTGAGCTTCGACGTGAAGCGCGGCCACATCTGCGGCCTGATCGGCCCCAACGGCGCCGGCAAGACGACGCTGTTCAACTGCCTGAGCCGGCTGTACCAGTACCAGGCCGGCGACATCCTGTTCGAAGGCCGGTCGATCACGAGCACGCCGACGCACCGGATCGCCGGCCTGGGGCTGGGCCGCACCTTCCAGAACCTGGCGATGTTCCGCACGATGCCGGTGCGCGAGAACGTGATGGTCGGCGCGCACTGCCGCTCGTCGGCCGGCTTCCTGGCCAGCGCGCTGCGCCTGCCCCGCGTCAAGGCCGAAGAGGCGCAACTGCGCGAACGTGCGGCCCGGATCATGGCCGACCTCGACCTGAGCCGCTTTGCCGGCCACCCGGTCGGCGGCCTGCCCTTCGGCATCCAGAAGCGCGTCGAGTTCGCGCGCGCGCTCGCGGCCGATCCGAAGCTGCTGCTGCTCGACGAGCCTGCCGCCGGCCTGAACCACGAGGAACTGGGCGAGCTGGAGCGGCTGATCCGCGATGCGCGCGACCGGCTCGGCATCACCGTGCTGCTGGTCGAGCACCACATGGGCCTGGTGATGGACGTGTCGGACCACATCGTCACGCTGAACTTCGGCCGCAAGATCGCCGAAGGGCCGCCCGAGCACATCCAGCAGCACCCGGACGTGATCGAGGCCTACCTGGGGGCGCCGGCCCATGCCTAAGCTGCTGGAGGTGAGCGGGCTGTGCGCGTCCTACGGCGCGACGCAGGTGCTGCACGGGCTCGACTTCGCGCTCGAGACCGGCCACATCACGGCGATCCTCGGCGCCAACGGCGCCGGCAAGACGACCACGCTGCGCGCGCTGTGCCAGGTGGTCAAGACCAGCGGCAGCATCGTGCTCGACGGCACCCAGGTGGTCGGCAAGTCCACGGAAAGCGTGGTGCGCATGGGCGTGGCGCAGGTGCCCGACGGCCGCGGCACCTTCACCGGCCTGACGGTCGAGGAAAACCTGCGCCTGGGGGGCTACACGCGCGCCAACAAGGCCGAGGCGGCCGCAGACATGGCGCGCATGTTCGCGCGCTTCCCGATCCTGAAGGAGCGGCGCCACCAGCAGGCCGGCACGCTGTCGGGCGGCGAGCAGCAGATGCTGGCGATCAGCCGCGCGCTGATGCTGCGCCCGCGCCTGCTGCTGCTGGACGAGCCGTCGTTCGGCGTGGCGCCGCTGGTCGTCGCCGAGATCTTCCGCATCCTGCGCAGCATCAACCAGGAAGACCGCGTCAGCATGCTGCTGGTCGAGCAGAACGCTTCGCTGGCGCTGGACCTGGCCGACCATGCTTACCTGCTCGAGACCGGCCGCGTCGCGCTGTCGGGCCCGAGCGAGGCCATCAAGAACGACGAGTCGGTGCGCCGCGCCTATCTCGGCTATTGAGGACGACGATGGAAGGCTTCCTGCTGCAGGTCTTCGCCGGGCTGGCCAACGGCATCATCTACGGCTCGGTGGCGCTGGCGCTGGTGATGATCTTCCAGGCCACGCACCACATCAACTTCGCGCAGGGCGAGATGGCCACCTTCAGCACCTTCGTCGCCTGGTGGCTGATGCAGCAGGGCTGGCCCTACTGGGGCGCGTTCTTCTTCACCGTGGCGGTGTCCTTCGCCGGCGGGCTGCTGGTGCAGCGCATCATCCTGCGGCCGATCGAGAAGGCGCCGGTGCTGACCAACGTGCTCGTGTTCATCGGCCTGCTGCTGATCTTCAACGCGCTGTCGGGCTGGCTGTTCGACTTCACCGTCAAGGCCTTCGACAGCCCCTTCGCGAAGGATTCGTTCCTGGAGACGAAGTACTTCTCGGCGCACCAGGTCGGCTCGGCCGGCGTGCTGGTGGTGATGCTGCTGCTGCTGTTCGCCTTCTTCCGTTTCACGCCCATCGGGCTGGCGATGCGCGCCGCCGCGCAGAACCCCGATTCGGCGCGCCTGGTGGGCATCCGCGTGTCGTGGATGCTGGGGCTGGGCTGGGGGCTGGCCGCGGCCATCGGCGCGGTGGCCGGCATGATGGTCGCGCCGGTGGTCTTCCTCGACCCGAACATGATGGGCGGCATCCTGCTGTACGGCTTCGCCGCGGCGCTGCTGGGCGGCGTCGACAACCCGGTGGGCGCGGTGATCGGCGGCTTCATCGTCGGCGTGCTCGAGAACCTGCTCGGCGCCTACGTGATCGGCACCGAGCTCAAGCTGACCGTGGCGCTGGTGCTGATCGTCGCCACGCTGACGCTCAAGCCTGCCGGCCTGTTCGGCAAGAAGGTGGTGGTGCGGGTATGAGCACCGCGCGGCCGCTCCGAAGGTGCTCGCTCCCCCTCGGGGGGACGGCGCGCAGCGCCAAGGGGGCGAAATGAACGGCGCCGCTGACCGCAAGTGGGTCTGGATCGGCGCCGTCGCGCTCGCGGCGGCGCTGCTGGTGCTGCCCTTCCTGGTCAAGAACTACCGCGTGTTCCAGTTCAACCTGGTGCTGGTGTATGCGGTGGCGATCCTCGGGCTGAACATCCTGACCGGCTTCAACGGCCAGTTCTCGCTCGGACACGGCGCCTTCTATGCGTTCGGCGCCTATGCCGCGGCGATCCTGATGTCGCTGTACGGCGTGCCCTACTGGCTCACGCTGCCGGGAGCCTTCGCGTTCTGCTTCGTGTTCGGCTTCCTCGTCGGCTTTCCGGCGCTGCGCCTCGCGGGCCACTTCCTGGCGCTGGCCACCTTCGCGCTGGCGATGGCCGTGCCGCAGCTGCTGAAGTACAAGCGGCTCGAAGGCCTGACCGGCGGGGTGCAGGGCATCGTGCTCAACAAGCCCGAGCCGCCTTTCGAATTCGCGCTGTTCGGCCAGCCGCTGTCGTCCGACCGCTGGCTGTACTTCTTTACGCTGTTCGTGACCGCGCTGATGTTCCTGCTGGCCTGGAACCTGCTGCGCGGCCGCGTCGGCCGCGCACTGATCGCGATCCGCGACCACCCGATCGCCGCCACCGCGATGGGCATCAACCTGCCGATGTTCAAGTCGCTGACCTTCGGCGTGTCGGCCGGCTTCACCGGGTTGGCCGGGGCGCTGGGTGCGATCGTCGTCGCCTTCGTGTCGCCCGACAGCTTCACCTTCTCGCTGTCGATCTTCCTGCTGGTCGGCGTGGTCGTCGGCGGCCTGGCGTCGATCCCGGGCGCGATCTTCGGCGCGCTGTTCATCCAGTTCGTGCCGAACCTTGCCGACGAGATCTCGAAGGCGGCGCCGTCGGCGATCTACGGCGCGATGCTGATCCTGCTGATGTACCTGCTGCCCAACGGCGTGATGGGCGGCCTGCGCGGCCTGTGGGCACGGCTGCGTCCGAAGACGGCCGACTGAAGCCGGCTGCCATCCCGCGTCATTCCACGAGACGCCCGATCACCCGATCACCCGATCACCCGATCACCCGATCGTCCACCCAGGAGAGTCTGCAGATGAAACTGACCCACATCCTCGCCGCCGCCGGCATCGCCGCTGCGGCGTTTTCGACGCCGGCGCTGGCCCAGAAGAAGTACGACCCGGGCGCCAGCGACAAGGAGATCCTGATCGGCGGCATCCACCCGTACTCGGGGCCGGCGTCGGCCTACGGCACGATCGGCAAGGCGATCGGTGCCTACTTCAACAAGGTCAACGACGACGGCGGCATCAACGGCCGCAAGCTCAAGTGGATCGACCTGGACGACGCCTACAACCCGGCCAAGACGGTGGAGATGGCGCGCCGGCTGGTCGAGCAGGACGAGGCGCTGATCGTGTTCAACCCGCTGGGCACGGCGTCGAACACGGCGATCCAGAAGTACATGAACCAGAAGAAGGTGCCGCAGCTGTTCGTCGCCACCGGCGCCAGCAAGTGGGGAGACCCGAAGAACTTCCCGTGGACGATGGGCTGGCAGCCGACCTATTCGGCCGAGGGGCGCATCTACGCGCAGCACATCCTCGAGACCAAGCCGAACGCCAAGATCGGCGTGCTGATGCAGAACGACGACTACGGCAAGGACTACTACCACGGCTTCCTCGAGGGGCTGGGCGACAAGGCCAAGTCGATGATCGTCAGCCACGTGACCTACGAGGTCACCGACGCGACGATCGACAGCCAGATCGTGTCGCTGAAGGCCTCGGGCGCCGACGTGTTCTTCAACATCACCACGCCGAAGTTCGCCGCGCAGGCGATCAAGAAGGTCGCCGAGCTCGGCTGGAAGCCGGTGCACTACCTGAACAACGTGTCGGCCTCGGTCGGCTCGGTGCTGGTGCCGGCGGGGCTGGACAACGCCACCGGCGTGATCACCACCCAGTACCTGAAGGACCCGACCGACCCGCAGTGGGCCAACGACAAGGGCTTCAAGGACTGGCTCGAGTGGATGAAGAAGTACAACGCCAGCGCCGACCTGAAGGACGCCAACTACGTGTACGGCTACAACGTCGCGCAGGGGCTGATGCAGGTGCTCAAGCAGGCGGGCGACAACCTGACGCGCGAGAACGTGATGAAGCAGGCCGCGAGCCTGGACATGACGCTGCCGATGCTGCTGCCGGGCGTGAACGTCAAGACCGCGGCGGATGACTACTACCCGATCGAGCGCGAGCAGCTGGCGCGCTTCGACGGCAAGACCTGGGTGCTGTTCGGCAAGGTGTACGGCCGCTGAACCGCGCGATGCCTGCGCCGGCGGCACCCGCAGGGGTGCCGTTTTCGTCTGGCGAGCCGGTGGATGCCCCGCTGCAACGGCTGCATGTCGACGACAGCCTGATCGCGGTGTGCAAGCCGGCCGGCCTGCTCGCCGTGCCCGGGCGCGGCGCCGCCAAGGCCGACTGCCTGTGGGCGCGGGTGCGCGCGGTGCACGCCGACGCGCTCGTGGTGCACCGGCTCGACCAGGCCACCTCGGGGCTGATGCTGTTCGCGCGCGGCGCCGCCGCACAGCGCACGCTGGCGCGGGCCTTCGAGGCGCGCTGCGTCGCCAAGACCTACATCGCCTGGGTGCACGGCCGCCCGCCCGGCGCGGCGGGCCGCATCGAGCTGCCGCTGGCGGCCGACTGGCCCAATCGGCCGCGGCAAGTCGTGGATGCCGCACGCGGCCGGCCGGCCGTCACCGACTGGGCGCTGCTGGCGCACGACCCGGCGCGCGCGATCAGCCGGCTGCAACTGCAGCCGCTGACCGGCCGCACCCACCAGTTGCGCGTGCACCTGGCGGCGATCGGCCACGCGATCGTCGGCGACACGTTGTACGGGCCGCAGCCGGCCGCGGCGCCGCGCCTGCTGCTGCACGCGAGCGCGTTGCGCCTGGCGCACCCGGCGGACGGCCGGCCGCTGCATCTGTGCAGCGAGCCGCCGTTCTGATCGGCACCGGCTTCGGCGCGGCCGCCGGCCCGCAGCCGCCCGCCGGGCCGCGGGCCACGGGCCACGGGCCACGGGCCACGGGCCGCGCAAGCGCCTGCGCTCAGGCGCGCAGCCAGGCCGCCAGATCGGCCTCGAGGCGGCGCAGGTCGGGCTCGCGCGTGTACATCATGTGGCCGGCGTCGTAGTGGCGGTGGGTGATGCGTGCGCGCACGCCGGCATCGACGTCGAGCTGCGCGAGCGACCAGTCGCTGGCGCTGTAGGGCGTGCCCAGGTCGTAGCGGCCGCTGGCGACGAACACCTTCAGGTGCGGGTTGCGCCGCAGCGCGCGCCCGAGGTCGGGGCTGGTGCAGGCGAAGCCGTTGCCCTGCTCGGTGCCGCGGCTCCAGTTCCACTGGCGGTACACGTCTTCGGCAAAGACTTCGTAGCGCGCAGCGGCGTGCAGGCCCAGCACCTCGCCGTACCAGGCGAGCGCGGCCATCGTGTAGGGCCCTTGCAGCGCCTCGATGCCCGGGTCGAACTCCATCGTGTGGCCCTGCTGCGCCGGCATCGGCGCGCTCACGCGCGACTCGAGCCGGCCGACGATCCGGCCCTGCGGCCGCAGCGCCTCGGTGAAGAAGCGCTCGTCGCTGATGCGCAGGTTCTGCTGCTCGACCAGCGGCTGCGGCAGGCCGGTCAGCTCGGCGATGCGGCGCGCGATCCGGCTGCGCGCCCGCCCGTCCAGCCGGTGCCCGGCATGCAGCGCGGCCACGTAGTCGTCGGCGGCGAAGGCCTCGGCCGCCGCGCGCGCCGCTTCGGGCGAAGCCGCGATAGGCCCCTTCAGCAGCCCGTGGTACTGCGCGGCGTTGGCGAAGCCGGGCAGGAACAGCGCATACGGCAGATCGTTGCGCGGCGCGAACACCAGGCTTTGCAGATCCATCGCGCACGACACCAGCACCAGCCCCGACAGCGACACGCCTTGCGCCTGCAGCTTGTCGGCGAGCACCGCGCCGCGCGTCGTGCCGTAGCTCTCGCCGGCCAGGTACACCGGCGAGCCCCAGCGGCGGTGGCGCGTCAGCCAGGCGCGCACCACTTCGGCCAGCGCATCGGCGTCGCCGTCCACCGACAGCAGCTTCTTGCGCACCGCCTCGCCCGCGGTGATCGACCAGCCGGTGTGCGGCGGGTCGATGAACACCAGGTCGAAGTGCGTGAACCAGCTGGCCGGGTTGTCGGTCACCGCGTAGGGCGCGCGCGGCTGGCTGCCGTCGTCGGCGACGACCACGCGCTTCGGGCCGAGCGCACCGAACTGCAGCCAGATCGACGCCGATCCCGGCCCGCCGTTGAAGGCGAAGCACACCGGCCGCTCGGCCGCCGCGGCGCCGCGCAGCAGGTAGGCGGTGGCGAAGACGGCGGCCTCGGGCTCGTTGCCGGCGCCGGCCAGGCCGGCGGCCACCACCGGCACGAAGGCGGCGTGCACGTCGTAGTCGAGCGTGCGCCCGCCGAGATCGGCCCGGCCCCGGCCGAGCGCCGCGCTGCGCGCCAGGCATTGCTCGACGCGCTCGCGGCTGCGGCGCTCGGCGTCGGCAGCCGCAGGTGCTGCCGGCGCGCCGGTGGATGCAGGGTCGGCCATGGGGTCTCCTCGCTTGTTCTTCGTTGCGGCCGCAGCGCCGGCCGCGCTTCAGGGGCCGGCGCCGATCAGCGCAGCATAGCGCGGCAGATCGACATTGCCGCCGCTGACGATCACGCCCACGCGCGCGCCGCGCAGCGGCAGCACGCCTTCGAGCAGCGCGGCTGCGGCCAGGCAGCCGGTGGGCTCGACCACCATCTTCATGCGCTCGGCGAAGAAGCGCATCGTCGCCGCCAGCTGCGCGTCGCTGACGGTGACGATGCCGGCCGCCAGCGCCCGGATCACCGGGAAGGTCAGCTCGCCGCTGGCCTGGGTCTGCGCGCCGTCGGCGATGGTCTGCGGCGTCGGAATGCGCACGATCCGGCCGCGCTGCAGGCTCTGCTGGGTGTCGTTGCCGGCCTCGGGCTCGACCCCCCACACGGCGATGCCCGGCAGCCGGTGCTTCGCCGCGACCGCGCAGCCGCTGATCAGCCCGCCGCCGCCCACGCACACCAGCAGCGCGTCGAGCGCGCCGGCGTCCTCGATCAGCTCCAGCGCCGCAGTGCCCTGCCCGGCCATGACCTGCGCATCGTCGTAGGGCGGCACCAGCGTCATGCCGCGCTCGTGCGCCAGGCGCCGGCCGATCGCTTCGCGGTCTTCGGCCCAGCGGTCGTACAGCACGACGTCGCTGCCGGCCTGCCCGGCCTGGTAGCCGCGCGTGGCCGCGAGCTTGGCCGGCGGCGCGTCGTGCGGCATCACGATCACGCTGGGCATGCCCAGCAGCCGCGCCGCCAGCGCCACTGCCTGCGCGTGGTTGCCGCTGGAGTACGCGATCGCGCCGGCGCGCCGCTGTGCCGGCGTGAACTGCGCGAGCGCGTTGTACGCACCGCGGAACTTGAACGCGCCCATGCGCTGGAAGTTCTCGCACTTGAAGAAGACTTGCGCACCGCTCAGTTCGTCGGCACGGCGCGAGCGCCGCACCGGCGTGCGCAGCGCCACGCCGGCCAGCCGCTGCGCGGCGCGCTGCACGTCGTCGAAGCCGATCGCGAGCTCAGGGTCTGCGGCCGCCATGGTCTTGTCCTTCAAACGGGGTCCTGGAAGCCGCCGGCACGGCAGGTCAGCACCAGCGTGTCGCGCTGCGCGGGCGCGCCGGCGTGCAGCGCGCGGATCGGCGTGGTTTCGTGGATCACGCGCGCATCGTCGAGCAGCAGCGCGCTCCACGGCTCGGCCAGCGTGAAGCGCATGCCCTGGGGCCCGTGCGCGTCGAACACGCGGGTTTCGCCGCCGTTGACGTTGCGCCGGCCGACCAGGATCACCGCCACCAGGTCGACGCCGTCGCGGTGCGCGCCTTCGGGCGTGGGCCGGCCGATGCCGTCGGCGCCCGAGTCGATCCGGAAGGCGTGCGCCTCCACGTACCAGGGCTGCACGCCGCGCAGCGCGCTGGCGCAGCGGGCGATGCCCGCGAGCAGCCGCGCGAAGCCGGCGTCCTCGGCCAGCGCCGGCGGCAGCGGCTCGAACCAGCGCTCGAAGCCGCCGTGCAGCGCGTTGTACTCGAGCGGCTGCCAGTGCGCGCGCTGCGGCACCGCGCGCACCTGCGCGCCATCGACCACGAAGCTGCCGTGCCGACGCCGCCGGTAGCGGCCGCCGTCGCGCAGGTGTGCGTCGGGCGGCAATGCATCCCAGAAATGCCGCCACCCGTCAAGATGCGCGACGGCAACGTCGCACAGGCGCGACAGGTCGGCTGCGTCGATCACCGCGAAGCCGGCGCTGCGCAGCCGGTCGTCGAGGCCGGACAACGCGGTCAGCGGCGGCGCGGGGTGGGTTGCTTGCGTCATGCGGAATCGGACGGCAGCTTGGGGCCATGACTCTAAACGGCTGTCAGCCTCGGGTGCTCTTGGGGCGTTAGAGTCGATCTACGCTGCACTGCACAATGACTTCGCAATGACTGCTGGACCTGCCCACGACCAGGGTCTGCTCGATCTGGTCGAAATCGTCGAGTTGAAGTGGCTTCTGGCCGCCGAAGGCACCCACGTGCACGTCGAGAAGCTGCAAGCCGACCGCGACTATGCGTGCCGCTGCCTGGCGGCTGCCGAAGCGTCGAAGAACACCGCGCTGCGCCGCGTCGCGCACCGGCTGCGCCAGCGGCTCGACTGCCGCCAGCCCGGCTGACGGCCGCAGCACGCACACGCGCGCCCACGCACCTTCAACCGCTTCACCGCGGATCTCGCCACCCGCACCAGGCGAAGCGCCCATCGGCCGCGATTGCTGTCGATCCGTTGCGGTCCTTCGGGAAGCCTGTTGTTCTTCGTCGCGTTCCTGGGCCGTTGAGGCGAATCGACGAACGGCCGCAAAAGGCTGCGACCCGAACGAGGCGTTCACCTCGCTCCCGCCGACAGCGGCCGCCGGCAGCCGGCAGCTACGATAGCCGCCAAAGGATACGGACGATGAAACGGCGGCTGCCCCCCTGGCTCAACACCCGGCTCGTGATCGCCTGTGCGCTGGCGCTCGCGCTGGGCTTCGTCATGCTCGCGTGGCTGCAGCCGGGCCTGTTCGGCGCCGCGCCCGCACAGGAGCCCTTGCAACGCTCCGGCCCGGGCGACGACAGCCGCGGCGACCCGCAGCGCGCGCACATGGCCGACTCGACCGAAGCAACCGACGCCACGCCGGCGCGCCTGGCCAGCCTGCCGGCCGGGCACCGGCAGGCCGTGTTCTCGCTCGGCTTCGCCTTCGGCGCGGCGAGCGAGCTGACCGGCTCGACCGTGATGGCCACCCCCGCGCAGCGCGACGCAGCGGCCAAGCTGGCGGATGCCATGCTGCGCGGCGCGGCCCGGGGCGTCGCGCAGTACGGCCTGGGCGGGCTGCAGCCGCTGCAAAGCGCCGACACGCACGCCTACGCCGAACTGGCCGCGCGCTATGAAGCCGACGAAGGCGGCATCGGCGCGCGCATCGAGCAGCAGTTGTCGCCGCTGCACCGGCACCTGTTCCTGCTGGGCGTGCACCTGGGCAGCGAAGCGGCGCGGATCGAGAACACCCAGGTCGGCCAGGCCCCCCCGCCGCCGGCCGCGCTGATCGAGCGCCACGCGACGCCGGCCGGCATCGAGCCGTCGCTGTGGCAGCCGCTGGCCGCCGCACCCGCGGCCGATGAAAGCCCCACGCGACGGCAGGAGCGCTATCGGCTGGCGGTGGCCGCGCTCGGCACCGGCATCGCCCGCCAGGAAGAAGGCCGCGGCCGGTGAGCAGCGCCGCCGGCCCCGGCCTGCCGCCGGGCGCGCAGGCCTACATCGTCGGCGGCGCGGTGCGCGACGCGCTGCTCGGCCAGCCCAGCGCCGACCGCGACTGGGTGGTGGTCGGCAGCACGCCCGAGGCGATGATCGCCGCCGGCTTTCGCCAGGTGGGCGCCGATTTCCCGGTGTTCCTGCATCCGCAGACCAGCGAGGAGCACGCGCTCGCGCGCACCGAGCGCAAGAGCGCGCCCGGCTACCGCGGCTTCATCGTGCATGCCGATCCGTCGGTCACGCTCGAGCAGGACCTGGCGCGCCGCGACCTGACGATCAACGCGATCGCGATGCGGCCCGACGGCACGCTGGTCGACCCCTTCGGCGGCGCCGCCGACCTGCGCGCCGGCGTGCTGCGCCACGTGTCGCCCGCCTTCGGCGAAGACCCGGTGCGCATCCTGCGCGTGGCGCGCTTCGCCGCGCGCTGGCCCGCGTTCAGCGTCGCGCCCGAGACACAGGCGCTGATGCGCGCGATGGTCGAGGCCGGCGAGGTCGATGCGCTGGTACCCGAGCGCGTCTGGCAGGAACTGGCGCGCGGCCTGATGGAAGACCGGCCGTCGCGCATGTTCGCGGCCCTGCGCGACTGCGGCGCGCTCGCGCGGCTGCTGCCCGAACTCGAACGCCTGTGGGGCGTGCCGCAGCCGGCCGCGCACCACCCGGAGATCGACACCGGCGTGCACGTGATGCTGGTGCTCGACACCGCGGCCGCGCTGCGCGCGTCGCTGCCGGTGCGCTGGGCCTGCCTGTGCCACGACCTGGGCAAGGGCCTGACGCCGGCCGCGCAGCTGCCGCGTCACATCGGCCACGAGGCGCGCAGCGTCGCGCTCGCCGACGCCGTCGCCGCACGGCTGAAGGCGCCCGGCGACTGCCGCGAGCTGGCGGCGCTGGCCGCGGCCGAACACGGCCACGTGCACCGCAGCCTCGACCTGGGCCCGGCCGCCGTGCTGCGGCTGCTCGAGCGCAGCGACGCGTTGCGCCGACCCGCGCGTTTCGCCGAGCTGCTGCTGGTGTGCGAATGCGACGCGCGCGGCCGCACCGGCTTCGAGCACGTTGCCTATGCGCAGCGCCGGCACCTGCTGCAGGCGCTGGAGGCCGCGCTCGCGGTAGACACCGCGGCGCTCGCGCAGGCCGCACAGGCACGCGGCCTGGCCGGCGAAGCGATCGGCCGCGCGATCCACGCGGCGCGCGTCGATGCGCTGCGCGCCGCGCTGGCGCCCGCGGCCGCCGCCGGCACGCCGCCGGCGGCGGGGTAACAATCCGGCACGGCATCGAGCGCCCGCAGGATCGCCGCATGGCAACCGCACCCAGTGCCCCCGCAGCCGCCGACGCGCGCGGCCCGGGGCGGCCGTTGGCCGGATGGCGCCTGCACTGGTACACGGTGATCTTCGAGGCCGACACCGCGGCCGGGCGCGCCTTCGACCTGGCGCTGATCGGCGCCATCGTCGCCAGCGTCGCCGTCGTGGTGGCCGACAGCGTCGCGTCGCTGCATGCGCGCTTCGGCACCCTGTTCTACGTGCTGGAGTGGTGCTTCACGATCGCCTTCACCGCCGAGTATCTGGTCCGCCTGGCCTGCGTGCGCCGCCCGCTGCGCTACGCGACGAGCTTCTTCGGCGTGGTCGACCTGCTGGCCGCACTGCCCACCTACCTCGCCTATTTCGTGCCGGGGCTGCACACGCTGATCGACGTGCGCATCCTGCGGCTGCTGCGCATCTTCCGGATCTTCAAGCTCGGCGCCTACGCGCACGAATACGGCGCGCTCGCGCGCGCGCTGGCGGCGTCGCGGCGCAAGATCTTCGTGTTCGTGGGTTTCGTCGCGATGGTGGTGCTGGTGATGGGCACCCTGATGTACGTGGTCGAAGGCCCCGACAACGGCTACACCAGCATCCCCGTCGGCATCTACTGGGCGATCACCACGCTGACCACCGTCGGCTTCGGCGACATCACGCCCAAGACCGACCTCGGGCGCTTGATCGCATCGCTGATGATGCTGCTCGGCTGGGGCACGCTGGCGGTGCCCACCGGCATCGTCAGCGCCGAATTCGTGCAGCAGGCGCGCGGGCGCGAGCAGACCACGCGCACCTGCCACGAGTGCCTGAGCGAAGGCCACCTGCCCAGCGCCCGCTTCTGCCGCGACTGCGGCGCCCGGCTGCCGCCGTACCGGCGCGACGGCGCCTGACAAGCCGGCGGGCGCACGGCGCCCGGCCCCGGCGCTTCCTCGAGGGCACGGGCCGAGGCCGCGTGCGCGCACGCGTTGATCTCCCCAACGCCGAGCTGCGGCGTGCCAAGCCGCACAATCGCGCCCCATGGAAGTGCAATTCACCGAGGAAATCCGCCAGCTGCGCCTGGGCGCGGGCGAGACCTTTCATGGCGAGGGCATCCTCGCGATCACCAAGGCGCTGCTGCAGTCGGGCGTGGCCTACGTCGGCGGCTACCAGGGCGCGCCGGTGTCGCACCTGCTCGACGTGATGGTGCAGGCCGAGCCCTACCTGCGCGAGCTCGGCGTGCACGTCGAGGCCTGCGCGAACGAGGCCTCGGCCGCGGCGATGCTGGGCGCGAGCCTGCACTACCCGGTGCGCGGCGCGGTCACCTGGAAGTCGATCGTCGGCACCAACGTCGCCGCCGACGCGCTGTCGAACCTGGCGTCGCCGGGCGTGACCGGCGGCGCGCTGATCGTCAGCGGCGAAGACTACGGCGAAGGCGCCAGCGTGATCCAGGAGCGCACCCAGGCCTTCGCGATGAAGAGCACGATGCTGCTGCTCGACCCGCGCCCCGACCTGGAGCTGATGGTGCGCATGGTCGAGCACGGCTTCGCGCTGAGCGAGGCGAGCCATATGCCGGCGATCCTGCAGCTGCGCATCCGCGCCTGCCACGTGCGCGGCAGCTTCGTCGCCCGCGACAACGTCGCACCGCGCATCTCCGCGCGCCAGCCGCTGGCCGAGCCGGCGCCCTTCGAGTACGCGAAGCTCGCGCACCCGCCGGTGGTCTTCGCGCACGAGAAGCTCAAGGTCGAAGAGCGCATTCCGGCGGCGCAGGCCTACATCGCCGCGCACGGGCTGAACGAGCACTTCGCCGGCACGCACGACAGCGTCGGCCTGATCGTGCAGGGCGGGCTGTACAACTCGCTGCAGCGCGCGCTGCAGCAGATCGGCCTGGCCGACGCCTTCGGCCATGCGCAGCTGCCGATGCTGGTGCTCAACGTGAGCTACCCGCTGGTGCCGCAGGAAGTGGTGGGCTTCTGCGTGGGCAAGCGCGCGGTGCTGGTGCTCGAGGAAGGCGCGCCCGAATACATCGAGCGCGACATCCTGGCCGCGCTGCACCGCGCCGACGTGCAGACGCCGCTGCTGGGCCGGGCGCTGATGGCGGCGCATGGCGAATACAACGTCGAGGTGCTGGCGCGCGGGCTGCTGCGCCTGTGCGACGAATGGCTGCCCGGCGTTGCCGGCGAGGCCGGCCGCGCCTGGCTCGCGGCCAACGACGCGCGCCGCACCGCGGTGGCGCAGGCGCTGGGCGAGCCGCTGCCGCCGCGGCCGCCGAACTTCTGCATCGGCTGCCCCGAGCGGCCGGTGTTCGCGGCGCTGAAGCTCGCGCAGCGCAACGTCGGGCGCGTGCACGTGGCGGCCGACATCGGCTGCCACTCCTTCGCCACCTTCGAGCCCTTCGCGTCCGGGCACTCGATCCTCGGCTACGGCATGAGCCTGGCCAGCCGCGCCGGCGTGTCGCCGCTGATGCAGCGGCGCACGCTGTCGGTCATGGGCGACGGCGGCTTCTGGCACAACGGGCTGCTGACCGGCGTGCAGAGCGCCCTGTTCAACGGCGACGACGCGGTGCTGCTGATCATGAAGAACGGCTACACCTCGGCCACCGGCACGCAGGACATCATCTCCACGCCCGACGACGCGGTGAAGGACCACGCTGCCGACAAGCAGCAGAGCCTGGTGCACAAGAACCACACGATCGAGGGCACGCTCGAGGGCCTGGGCGTGCAGTGGCTGCGCACCGTCGACAACTACGACGTGACCGCGATGCGGCGCACGCTGGAAGAGGCCTTCACCACCGGCTTCGCCGGGCTGAAGGTGATCGTCGCCGAAGGCGAATGCCAGCTCGAGCGGCAGCGCCGCGTCAAGCCCTGGGTCGCCGGGCTGCTGGCGCGCGGCGAGCGCGTGCAGCGCGTGAAGTACGGCGTCGACGAAGACGTGTGCACCGGCGACCACGCCTGCATCCGGCTGTCGGGCTGCCCGACGCTGACGGTCAAGGACAACCCCGACCCGCTGAAGGTCGACCCGGTGGCCACCGTGATCGACGGCTGCGTCGGCTGCGGCCTGTGCGGCGCCAACGCGCACGCGGCCACGCTGTGCCCGAGCTTCTACCGCGCCGAACTGGTGAAGAACCCGCGCTGGCACGAGCGCCTGGCCGAGGCACTGCGCACGCCGCTGCGGCGCTGGCTGATGGGTGAAGGCGGCGGCCGGGCCGACGCCGCCGCGAAGGCGGCGCCATGACGGCGGCGGTTGCAGCGCCGGCGCCGATCACGATCCTGCTGTGCGCGCTCGGCGGTGAAGGCGGCGGCGTGCTCGCCGACTGGCTGGTGGCCACCGCGCGCGCCTGCGGCCACGCGGTGCAGGGCACCTCGATCCCGGGCGTCGCGCAGCGCACCGGCGCCACCACCTACTACGTCGAGATCTATCCGCGCCCCGATGCCGAGCTGCGCGGCGCGAAGCCGGTGTTCGGCCTGTATGCAGTGCCCGGCGGCGTCGACGTCGTGGTGGGCAGCGAACTGCTCGAAGTGGTGCGGCAGACGGCGGCCGGCATGGTCAGCCCCGACCGCACCGCGGTCATCGCCTCGACGCGGCGCACGCTCACCACCACCGAGAAGATGCCGCTGGGCGACGGCCGCCTCGACCCGCAGCATCTGCTCGAGGTGCTGCACGCACAGGCGCGCGAGCTCGAGCTGTTCGACATGGCCGAGCTGGCCGCCCGGAACGGCACGGTGATCAGCGCGGTGATGCTCGGCGCGCTGGGCGCGTGGCTGCAGGCCAGCGGCCGCCTGCCCTTCGCGCGCGCCGCCTACGAAGGCGTGATCCGCGAAGGCGGCAAGGGCGCCGACGCGAGCCTGCGCGGCTTCGGCGCGGCCTGGGACCGCGTCGCGGCGGCCGCGGCGCAGCGGCGCCAACTGATCGAGCTGGCGCAGGAGATCGCGCGCACGCCGCCGGCGGCGGCCACCGCGGTGCCGGCGCAGATCGCCGCGATCTTTCCGCCGCAGGCGCACGCGATCGTCGCGCTCGGCCACGCACGCGTCGTCGAATACCAGGACGCGGCCTACGGCAAGCTGTACCTCGAGCGGCTGCAGGCACTGCTGCAGGCCGAGCGCGCGGCCGGCGCGACGCAGGCCGACGCAACGGTCGAAGCCGCACGCTGGCTGGCGCTGTGGATGGCCTTCGACGACATCGTGCGCGTGGCCGACCTGAAGAGCCGCAGTGCGCGCATCGCGCGCGTGCGCAGCGAGACCAGCGCAGCCGACGACGAACTGCTGCGGCTGTACGACCATTTCAAGCCCGGCATCCCCGAGATCGCCGGCCTGCTGCCAGCGGCGATCGGCACGCGGCTGCAGCGCTGGGACCGCGCCCGCATCGCCCGCGGCCTGGAGCCCTTCGCGGTGCCGATCAAGCTGCCGGTGCACCGCCTGCACGGCCTGCTGGCGCTGCGCGTGCTGGCGTCGCTGAAGGGCTGGCGGCGGCGCGGCGCGCGCTTCGCGCAGGAGCAGGCGCTGATCGAGCACTGGCTCGACGGCATCGCGCGCGGCTTGCGCGAGCATGCGGCGCTCGGCCTCGAAGTGGCACGCTGCGGCCGGCTGATCAAGGGCTACGGCGCCACCAACGAGCGCGGCCGCGACAACCTGCTGCACGTGCTCGACCACCTGGCGCTCGACGCAGCGCGCGGCGATGCGGCGGCACGCGCCGCGGCGGTGCAGGCCGCACGCGAAGCCGCGCTCAGCGACGAAGCCGGCAGCGCGCTCGACCGCACGCTGCAAGACCACGGCGCACCGGCGCGGCCGCTGAAGGAGCAGCCGATCCGGCTGATCCGCCGGGCCGGCAGCCCGACCAAGGCGCGCTGAGCCGCGGTTGCACAGGCGGCGGGCGGTTCAGGCCGCGCGGATCGCCGAAGCGCCGCAGCCGGCAGGCGCCGCGGCGGCGCAGCGGGCAGCCGTTGCGGCGGCGCGCGCCGTGCGGCGCCATCGCATTGCAGTGGAGCGCGCGGTGCGGCGCAGAGGCGTCGCCGCGACGCGCGCGGCGCCGCGCAATGGCGTTACTGCGGCGCGCGCCGGCCGGCGCCGCCGGCGGCGGCCGCCTCGTCGTCGATCGCCCGCTGCACCGCCCGGTAGAAGGCCTCGCGCGCCTGCTTGGCCTTGGGGTCGCTGGCGCCGCCGGCCCAGTTGGCGCTGGACGCGATCACCAGCCGGCGCTTCGGGTCGATGAAGATGCCCTGGCCGAAGATGCCGCGCGCGGCGAAGCTGCCGTCGGCGTAGGTCCACCACTGGTAGCCGTAGCCGCGGCCGGGCTCGCCGATCGGCGTGCGCGCGGTGGTCGCCTCGGCCAGCCAGCCGTCGGGCGCGATGCTGCGGCCGCCGACGCGCGCGCCGTCGAGGATGAACTGGCCGAAGCGCGCGAAGTCGCGGGTCGCGGCCTGGAGGCAGCAGCCGCTGATCTCGCGGCCGCTGCGGCTGAGGATCCAGGTGGCCTGCTGCTCCATGCCGGCCGGAATCCACACCTTCTTCGACAGGTAGTCGGCCAGCGGCTCGCCCACGGCCTGGCCGACCAGCACGCCGACCAGGTTGGTCTCGCCCGTGCTGTAGTTCCACACCGTGCCGGCCGGCGCGGCGCGCGGCAGCCGGCGCAGGTAGCTGACGAGCGCATCGACGCCGGGCTCGGGCTCGTGGTTGTTGAAGCGCGACACGTCGGAGTTCGGGTCGTCGTAGTCCTCGTTCCAGCGCACGCCCGAGGTCATCGTCAGCAACTGGCGGATGCTGACCTCGTCGTAGGCCGAGCCCTTCATCTGCGGGAGGTAGTCGCTGACCTTGTCGTCCATGCTGCGGATGTGGCCGTCGCGCAGCGCCGCGCCCACCAGCGTCGAGGTGATCGACTTGGCCACCGAGAAGCTGGTCCAGCGGCCGGCCGCGTCGAAGCCCAGGCCGAAGCGCTCGAGCCGCAGCCGGCCGTCGTGCAGCACCACGAGGCCGGCGGCGCGTTGCCCGGCCAGGTAGGCGTCCAGGTCCAGCGGCAACGCCAGCGGCGGCCCCGGCGGCAGCGGCGAAGGCTTGTTGCCGGCCGGCACCACGCGCGACTTGGCCAGGATCGGCAGCCGGTCGAGCGCGCGGAAGGCCGCGTCGCGCTGCGCCTGGTTCCAGAACAGCAGGTCGCGGTCGGTCGGCAGCGTCGCGATCAGCCCGCGCGTTTCCTTGTCCAGGCTGAACCAGCCGACGCCGCCCGCCACCGCCGCTGCGCCCAGCAGCGCCAGGATCACCCTTTTCAGCTTCACACCGATGCTCCGTCTGTCATGGCCCGCGCGGTCGGATCCAGGTGCCGCACCGTGCGGCGGCCGGCCGGCTGCAAACGACGGGACGAGCGCATCTGACGCCGGCCGCGTCTTCCGCACTAAGATGCGGCCGGGTCATACCCGCCACCCTGCCGCCGTGCCGATGCGGCGACAGGCCCCACCATCACCGGAGCCCCGCGATGCAGATTCGGGCCATTTTCGTCCACACCGTCCGCTACAGCACGCTGGCGCTGTGCGCGGTCGGGGTACTCGCGAGCCTGGCCTGGATGGCCGCCTTCGGCCGCGGCTGGGGGGTATGGTTGCTGTTCGCGGTGTCGGCGGCGCTGCTGGCGCTGGGCGTGCACGATCTCGTCCAGGTGCGTCACGCGATCCTGCGCAACTACCCGATCCTCGGGCACATGCGCTTCGCGCTCGAATTCATCCGCCCGGAGATCCGCCAGTACTTCATCGAGGGCGACGTCGAGGCCGGCGAACCCTTCACGCGCGCACAGCGCACCGTGGTGTACCAGCGCGCCAAGGGCGTCCCCGACGTGCGCCCGTTCGGCACCCGGCTGGACGTCGGCGCCAGCGGCTACGAATGGATCAATCATTCGCTGCAGACCACGCACATCGACTCGCACGACTTCCGCATCTGGATCGGCGGCGAGCCGGGCGTGCCGCGCGAAGGCGTGTCGCCCTGCACGCAGCCGTACAACGCCAGCGTGTTCAACATTTCGGCGATGAGCTTCGGCGCGCTGTCGGCCAACGCGATCCTGGCCCTGAACCTCGGTGCGAAGCTGGACGGCTTCGCGCACGACACCGGCGAAGGCGGCATCAGCCGCTACCACCGCGAGCACGGCGGCGACCTGATCTGGGAGATCGGTTCGGGCTACTTCGGCTGCCGCAACGACGACGGCAGCTTCAGCGAAGAGCGCTTTGCCCGGCAGGCGGCCGACCCGCAGGTCAAGATGATCGAGATCAAGATCAGCCAGGGCGCCAAGCCGGGC